>Ga0209777_10001131_pt1 | contig 40223 bp, 64 predicted proteins | sample FrelakmetHBP12HB_FD_187147 | JGI IMG/M metagenome (GOLD analysis project Ga0209777, IMG submission 187147) | Freshwater lake sediment microbial communities from the University of Notre Dame, USA, for methane emissions studies -HBP12 HB (SPAdes)... | ecosystem: Environmental > Aquatic >...
CCTTATTTTTGGATCTATTATTATTCATAAAAGATATCTTCAAATGATTCAAATATTCCATAAGCTAAAAGATCTATTTTGTCTCTCACAAATCTTTTAGTTATTGAAGTATCATGAATTTTATCTTTTACTTTATTTTTTGCGTTTTCAATATGATCCAAAACTCCTTTTCTGTTTTCGCCTCCATAAACTTTGATTCCAATATAACCTTCTGCTTCTGTAAACAATTTATTTTTAATCTCGCCATTAAGAATCCACGAGCAGAATTTTTGATGCTTACTACTATAAGGATTATCAAACTCATCATCATTTTCAATCTCTATAGTTTTAGTGCCTGACTTTCTTTTTTCTCTATACAACTTCATTGCAATAAGTATCTTGTCAAAAGGAATTTTTTCAGCCATTTTTATCTCCTCTCTTTTTATTTATTTTATTTATGGGATATTTATATCCCACAGATTGGTAGGGGATGCTTTCGCACCCCCTATTTTTAGAATCTACTTCAGAAGAACTTACGGTTCGTCTTCTACTACTATTTCTTCTTTTCTGGGTTTTATAAACATGTAAGTTCCAGCTGCACCGATAGCGATACCAAGGGCAGTAATTGCACCATATACAACATTCGGGTGTTCTGCTATGAAACCTTTGGTAACTTTATTTTCTGCAGCTTTCTCAAATAAACCTTTATTTCTGGTAACTCCGGCGTCAAATTCTGTTGCAAACACTTTTCCTACATCTTCTAATGTAAAATCTTTTCCTGACATTTTTTTCACCTTTTAATCCTTTCTTTTTTTAGTTAACTGCACATGTTAATACTGACACCAGAAAGAATCCAAATATGGTAAGTATTCCCAATATAATTAGTAGTACTTTCATAGGATCTTCTTTCCAGCACCCCCTACCTGTAATCATAATAATTACCTCATAATATTACTTATTTGTAGATTAATATATATAGTAGATCGTAATAATTATAACCATTAAATACAACCTTCTAATATACGTTAATTAATATATATAGTAGATATTTCTATATCTAACGAAAAACACCGTTTTTCATAGGTCAAAATACGAGAAACTGCTGATCATAGCAAGAACATATAATAAAGTTTAAAAGGAGTATATTGTATATGAGTGAAGACTTAGTAGTGTTATATTCAGGTGGAGCTGATTCCACATTACTATTAAAGTTAGCTGAACTAATGAATCGTAAAGTATTCGCAGTTATGATTGATTATGGACAGTTACATGTTCAAGAGTTAGTATTTGCTAGAGATCAACTTAAAAAACTAAAAATTCCAAATACTACTATTAAAATATCAAATTATGATGTAAATTCAGCTCTAACTGGAATTGGAGAAAAAGGATTATATCCAGGTGTTGATATTCATAATGTTCCAGCAAGAAATTCTATATTTTTATCATTAGCTTATGGTATAGCTGAATCAAAAGGAATTACAGAAATATGGTATGGTGCAAATTGGGAAGATTATGAGCATCTATTTCCAGATTGTTATCAAGAATATATTGGAAGAATGAATAGAGTTTTAGAAATATCTGGTGTAAGACCAATTAAAGTTTATGCACCTCTACTAGGTATGCAAAAATACATGGTTCAAGACTTATTAAAAGCTTATGGCATAAAAGATGAAGATATTTATAGTGGATATGGAGAATTTAAGTGAAAAAAATAGGAATAGTTGGAACAAGAACAAAAGATACTAATATATATCTAAAAAAAGTAAATGATGCTTTTCTTTTAAAATATTTAGATGGAGATACTATAGTATCTGGTGGGTGCAAACAAGGTGGTGATAGATTTGCTGTTGTTTTAAAAAATTTATATAAAGTTCCTTATATAGAACACCTTCCTGATAAATCTAAATTAGATAAAGAATTGTTAAAGAAAAATCCTAGAGCTTCTTACGCAATAATTAATCATGCGAGAAATACATTAGTAGCAGAAGATTCAGATATTTTAATTGCAGTTGTAGCAGATGGAGATAGAAGAATTGGCGGAACAGAAGATACAATAAAAAAATTTAAAAAACTTCATCCAGATGATTGGAGAGAAAGGTTGATTGAAATAGTATGATATTTATAATTCATTCATTAAGTATGTTAGACGACGCAATCAAATTAGAAAAAGAACTAGGTGGTGATTGTTATATTCCAGGAAGAGATACAAATCAGAAACAACATGGTGATTTTATTCTTCGTGATAATCTAGAAGCAATGAAAAAATGTGTTAACATAGTTTATTGTCTTTGGGATGGAGAATCATTAGGAACAATATTTGATCTCGGAATGGCTTATGCTCTCGGATATAAAATCATTCCATATTCAATAGGAAATAGTGATAAACATTGGAAAATATATTTCACAGAAAAACATTTAGAAAGTAGTTATATAAGATATGATGATCGAGTGGAGAAATAAATGATACTAAAGTTTATAGGAAGAGAGATTGTTTTGAATAGAAAATTAACAACTATATAGGAGAATAGAAATGGTAAAAATGTGTGATTACATTGAAGTTAAAATAACACAAGAGATGCTGGATTTAGCTAAAGTATTATCGGAAAAAATTCCAGAAGATATTAAAAATTCTATTTTAGATGGTAAAGGAAGATTTATTGGATGTTTAGGTCAAGCTATGTTAATATACGACTTAGGAGCTAAACACGTTGATTCATTTCATTTTGACGTAGTTTTAAACAATGAAGAATTTGAAGTTAAATCTAAAGGATGTTATCAAAAACCATTAGCAGAATATGATGCAACTGTATTTGATTCTAATACAAAACAAGAAACTAAATATTATGCTTTTACTAGAATACTCAAAGATTATTCAAAAGGTTGGATTATTGGTTATATTACACCAGTTGAGTACTTTAAAAAATGTCGATTTGTACCAAAAGGAACGATAGATTATAAATTACTTACAAAAGCTGATGGTTGGAATTTAAAATATGAAGAACTTATACCATTTAAGAAAAAACAAGAAGCAGAACTATTATGGAATTTTTAAAGAAAGAGATAAATAATGGAAGAAATATTAAAAATTGCTCTTAAACAAATGTCACTACAATTTAATGATTTTATTAAAGAATGCATGGAAGAAGATGGAAAACCAAAAGAACCATCTTATAAAGCACTAATGAAAGCTAGAGGATTTTTACCTCCATATTGTGAATATTCTCTTAGTAAAAAACATAAAGGGGAAAGTAAATGACATGGGACACTTATTTTATTAGTATGTTATATTTAGTTGCAATGAAAAGTAAAGATGAAAAAACACAAAATTCTTCAATTATAGTTGGTCCAGATAATGAAATAAGATCAACAGGATATAACTCTTTTCCGAGGGGAATTAATGATAATATTCCAGAGAGACAAGAAAGACCAGAGAAGTATTTTTGGTTTGAGCACGGGGAGAGAAACTCGATCTATAATGCAGCTAGAGTTGGAATTCCTTTAAAAGGGTGTAGATTATATGTAACAGGAATTCCTTGCATGGATTGTGCTAGAGGTATAATTCAAGCTGGAATTACTGAAGTTATTTTTCATGTATTAAAACCATATGAAAGACCAATTATATGGGATGAACATCATAATAGATCTATAATTTTATTTAATGAAGCTGGAGTGAAACTTACACCATATTCTGGTAATGTAATAAGTAAGTTAGTAGTGAAAAGAGATGGAGAGGATGTTGAGGTAAAGTAAACAAAAAAATTGATGGATATAATACCCATCAATTTTTATTAACGTTCTGGACTGGTATCTAAAACTTGATCCCAGGTTTTTGATTTGAATCTGTTTTCTTTAGAAGAGTATCTATCACAATCAACAATAATAGAATTTTCTAATCTGGGTTTAATCGGATGTGTTGAGCACTTTCCAGTATTATTATTTAAACAATCTTCTTTTGTGCATAAACTAATAGTTACAAGTGCTTTAGGATTTATTATTACTGATTTTTGATGTGCTCTTCCAGGATGTTTCACTTCATTTGGGGATCCCTTTAATTTTGTTAAATCTTTCTTTATTAATGTAGGTAACAAACTAACTTTAGTATTTTTGATCCCTTTAGGAATTAGACGAGATCCATCTTGAAATACAAAACCTTTTTTGTTTAGAAACTCCAGGAATAACGTAGGAACAAAAGAATTTCTATCATCGTCACTTTCGCACCATTTTCTTAATTGTTTTTTAGGAATTATTTTTCGATTCTGACAAACAAAGTCATCAACCAAATAAACTATATCATCAAGAAACATTCCTTCAAAAGTATCTGGTAATTTTACTTCATGCATAACTCCCCCCATTAATATTAAAAAACTTGGGTAGATCTAGGAACCTACCCAAGTTTTAGTAGTTAAATTTTTACCATTAAATGTTTAAGCTCAGTTGATATGAGTTTCCTTTTAAATACTCAGAAGGTTTATTGGTATCCAATTTCTTTTTAATTCCTAATAACAATGCAGAGGAAATTAATTTTTCAATTTCAATTGGGAGAACCAACCACTGCGGCTTTCCGTAACTCTGTGGGTATCCAATTCCATTTGAATACCACCTGCAAGCAATGGAATATTGCCACAAACCTTTGTCTGTTTTCCAATTACCTGCTGCAATAGCAAAGGACCCATCATCGTAAATAACTTCTTTAACACTGAATCTTGACGTACTGCACTTCATAATTACCTCCTTTTATAAGGTCTCTACTGGTGGTTTATTAACTTTTGATAGCAACTTAGCTATCCATCTTAGGCCGCGATAAGGAAAATGTAATAATAACTTGGTTTTCCAGCATTTTCCTTATCGGGGTGAGGCAAATTCTGCTATCCGGAGAACCGCATCTTCCTAATGCGCAACGATTATAAGACGGCGCAACCACTAAGGGTTTGTTGGAGGTCAGCAGTAGACGATCTTATTGGGCATCACACCAATGTCGATCTAACCGGAGAATTAAATATCCAAGACTATCTAATTCAAATATTAATATATATAGTAGAATCTATTTTAAATTTTAAGAACAAACAACAAAAGTAAGGGGTTAATAATGGTTTTAACAGGATATCTTGCTGGATGGTCACAATATACAGAATATAGAGAATTTGCAATAAAAAATTATGGAGATAAAGTAAATCTTTTAAATCCAATGTCAATTACACATTTAGAAGTAATTGATAATATTGGAAAAAATGAGTATGATACATATATAGTTAGAAGAGATAAAAAATTAATTTTGAGTTCTGATATTTTAGTTGCATACTTGGGAGATCAGGGAAGCACTTGGGGAACAACTATGGAGATTATATTTGCATATGAAAATGGAGTTCCTGTTTATGTAATTGATACAACATTAGGTATGAAAAACTATAATGATGCTTGGGTTAAGTTTCATACCAAGAAAGTATTTGATTCAATTACAGAATGTTTTGAGTATATTATTAGTAGAAAATTCTAGATATTTACTTAATTTATTAGAACATACATTAAACTTTAAAGGAGAGAAATATGTCAATGGGAGCAGCTGGGGTAATGAAAAAAGAAAAAAGTAAGAATATGGGGATAGAAGCGAATGATGGTCATACAAGAGATGATAGTCAAACAGCAACAAGATTATTAGATAAAAATTGGAGTCCATTAATTGTAAGAAAATATCAAATGTTAGGGTGGCCACTATATATTGGAATGATATGTGATGCTAACTTAAATGATTTAGATACAGTAATTTATGCTTTAAGTGATGAAGCAGAAAAACTAGGATTTATGAATGGAAGTATTCAAGGAACCAGAAACTATTGTGGTTTTTTAAGTGATGGTATTGTTAAATACTATAATTCAATTAAAAAAGGTGTAACAGAAGGAGTTGCTGTGTGCTGGTATGTAGATAAATGTTTTGTTTCTTCTATGTATGGTGATTTAATGACCCACGAAAAGTGTGCAGCAGAATTTTATTCAATTTTAAACATGTTACCGCATATTTAATAGAAAATAAACTAAAAGGAGAATTGTTAAAAATGAAAGAAGAAAACAAAGGGAAAAAATGGGCAGATGAAGATTTAACATTAATTTTAAGTATGGTTCCTTCTATATTTAATAGAGATCATTTAGCAAAAATGTTAGGTAGAACTCCAAGAGCGATTGAATTTATATGGGAGGGTGCTTATGGAACTACTAAACTATTACGTGAAGAAAAAGGGTTACCAAGACTAAAAAATATGAAAGATAAACTTGGGATATATAATAATCTTTGTATGGTAACTTCTAAATCTAAATCAATAATTGAGTTAGTAGAGAACAAATAATAAATTTAAATAAGGAGGTAACTGATTATGACGTAGGTAAATCAACAACGTCCACCATAAGTTTTTTATGTTAAATTAATCATAAAAAATAAAATGGAGGACAAAATCATGTTTAAAGAAATAAAAGAAAGATTAAAGAACTACGCAAAAGAAATTAGAGACTTAAAAAGTAAAAGGAAACTAATAAATAGAGGAAAACTAAACTTAGCAGAAATTGAAGTAAAAATAGTTCAGTTAAAATATCATTTTAGACACATCCACATCGCTTTATGTGAAGTTAGAGGAAGGACAAGAGAACAGATTGAAAAACCATCAAAATTTAACCCTGCAGATCAACGTTACATTGACAAAATCAAAACAGAAATCCTACAAAAAATTGAAGATGAAAAGATTATACGTGCTAGTGCGCAAGGATCTTGATTATTCTTCTCCAGCGGTTCAAGCGGGTCATGTAGTAGCTGAGTTTTGTTTGAACAATAATGGAAATGAATGGAATAATCATACTTTGATTTATCTAGGGGTTAAAGATTTATTTGAGTTAAATAGATGGCGTAATAAATTGGAAAGAAAAGATATAGAATACACAGTATTTTCTGAACCAGATATGGGATATGAAACTACTGCAATTGCAACATTAGTGAATGATGAAAAAATCTTTAGAAATTTAAGATTATTAGAATAGTGAAAAAGGTTCTATAGCTGAGACTGGTCTAGCGGGGATCTCTAAAGTCCTGTCAACGTGGGTTCGAGTCCCACTAGAACCTCCAAAAAATAAAATAAGAAATTTTCTAAAAAAGTTAGAACAAATACAATATAACTATTAAAGGAGGTATTTTTATGTTTGAATTTACTACATTACTATGGTGTTGTGTTATTTGTAGCATCGTTAGTCCTATAGTTTGTTATCTTATTTTAAGAAATAATCCTGTAATATCTGCTGCATTCAAAATTACTTTTATAAAATAAAAACCAGAAATTTTCTAAAAAGGATAGAACAAACATCTTTATAAGTTGAAAGAGGTTGTGTAAAGAAACACAAGAAACAAAAAAACTATTTTAAATTAAAGGAGAAGGTTATGAGCGTACTATCAGAATTGTTTGAGAAATTGGAATTAAGTTTAACTTCAGCAAAAATTGAAGCTGGTGAGTTTGACAGAGGTAAGAAAATTGCTGCTGGTAGACTTCGGAAAGAAGCACAAGTAAGTAAAAAAATCTGGCAGGAAATCAGAATAGCTACAATGGCAGAATTGAAATCTATGCCAACCAAAACAAGAGCCCCAAAGGCTTAATAATTAAACTAGGGTAGATTATACATAAGTAGTCTACCCTAGTTTTCCCGTTCGGAATGTGGCGCAGTTGGTAGCGTGCATGGCCTGGGACCATGAAGTCGGAGGTTCAAATCCTCCCATTCCGACCACAATAAAACTAATAGATTAGAAAGGAGTAATAAAGTGAAAACATCATATTTCTTTTCACCTAAATTAACCATTGATGATGATTTGGTTTCTGTAGCAGGACTAGCACCAAAAAATTTTACAGATAAATTTCCAAACTCATTAATTTACAAACCTTTAGTTCCACCAAAACAATTAGTTCACGATTATAAATCAAAAAAAATTTCTGAAAAAGAATACACAAAAGCTTACAAAGAGCAATTATCTAAATTAGATCCAGTTACTATTTATTATGATTTAGAAGATTCAATAATTTTATGTTGGGAAAACCCTGGAAAATTTTGTCATAGATTATTAATAGCTAAGTGGTTAGAATCAACTACAGGAGAAACAATTTCTGAATTATGAAATCATATTTTGTAGGAGACAAAGAGTATACTACTATATGTTCTGTTCATAATGAAGTTCTTAGAATTTTAAATAAATCAATAGAACAAAATTCTTTAAAGGATATTGATTTAGCAGTTGAATTAATAAAAGTTTCTTCAGAAATGGGTCAAAATATGGAAAATTCTTTAAAATATAAAAATTCAATAGGTTTTGGAGCAATTAATACTAATATTTATAATATGAATAGTGATGAAAAAGAATGAGACAATGGAATGTAAATCCAGAAATACTATGTACTAAACACCTTCTAGGAGAACACGTGGAATCACATATGTACATGGGGTGTATTAAAAAAGGAACAAGTTTAAAAGGTTATATTGATAAAGGTTTAGTTGAAGTTCATAATATAACAAAAAGACATAATGAACTAGTAAATGAAATGATTAAAAGAGGAATGAATCATAAAACTCCAATAGAAGAATTTATTTGCGAAGAAATTGGATATGTTAATTCAGAGAAAAATATAGAAGAGTTAAAAAGAAGATGTATAAAATGTAGAGAAAGGATTGAAAAATGAAATTTTCATACTATGAAAGACCTGAAATATATATAACAATTGATGGGATTAAATATCAATGGAACGGTGGATTGGGTGCAATTTTATTTAGTAGAGAAAGAGGAATTAAAAAAGGTGATGTAAGAATTATTGGTGGTCTTTTCTTTTACGCAAGCAATGTTGCTAATTTTTCATATTTTCAAAAACCAAGAATCGAATGGACTGTAGTGGATGTTAAAGTATCAGAAATAGAAGAATTAAAAAGAAGTTTACTTTGGGAAAGATGAGTTATTAATTATATGACAAATAAACAATTTATGTATATTATTAAAACATTTCAAGAGAATGATTATGTTCATCCTTTAACTTGTGTTTGTGGTGCTGGAAGTTTAGATAGTTATGAAAAAGAAGATAGAGTAGTTTTATATTGTAGAGATTGTGGGTATGAACAAGAAATAGATGATCAATTAAGAGCTATAATAATGGAAATGTATATGCATAATCCATTTAATCCAGGATTAATGAAAGGATAAAAATGTTACTAGTTAGAACTCATATAGACAAGTCTTCAATTCATGGGATAGGGTTATTTTCAAATCAATTTATTTCAAAAGGAACAAATATTTGGGAATATAACTCTTTTATGGATAAAATACTTACAGAAAATGAAATTAATATATTAAAAGAAAGACTTGATTCTAATATTTTTAAAGAATTTAGAACTCTCGTATCTAGATTAGAAAATAATGTTTATATGGTTTATGGTGATAATGCTAAATTTACTAATCATAGTTATTTTAATAATATATCAAATGGAATAGGAGCAGGTCTCTTTACTGTTGCTAAAAGAGATATTGAAATTGGAGAAGAATTAACTGAAAATTATTTAGATATTTATTTTGATGAAGAAGACATTGGGTTTTTAATAAAGGAGTGAACAGATGAATGTAATAATAGCTGGGTATAATAAAACTAGTGAAGATAATTTAAGTCCAGAAATAATTTCAGCATCTTATGCTAGAGTTAGTAGACAAGAAAAATCAATTCCAGAAATTAGGGAAGAAGCAAAAAAAGATTTGGTTAAAGCAAGAGAATCAAATAAAAATATAGTTTATGGAGTTGGTCATTCATCTATTGCTGAACATGTGGTATTTAATATTGATATTATTGATGTATCTAGATTTTTAGTTGAGGAAATTGAAAGTCATAGATTAGCATCTTATACTGAGAAATCTCAAAGATATGTTTTATTCAATGGAGATTATACTATTCCAAGAGAAATTACAGATAATCTAAAGTGGAATGAAAAATATATTAAATTAATTAAAGAACAAAATGAATTCTATGTAGAGTTGTATCCAATTCTTTTGGAGTATTTTAAAAAGAATAATTTAGAAAAATATGAAAAAGATCCAAAAACAGTTGAAGGATGGGCAAAAGAAGACGCAAGATATATAATTTCATTAGCAACTCAAACTCAACTAGGAATGACTATCAGTGCAAGAAATTTAGAATTAATGATTAAACGATTACTAGCGTGTCCACTATATGAAGCTGTTGAATTAGCAAATAAATTAAATGATGAAGCTTATAAAATTGCTCCATCATTATTTCCTTATATTATACCAACAAAATTAGATATTAAAAATAAGAAAAGATTATATGATCGTATAATTGAAGGTAATGGTAGTAATAGAGTTTTTATGAAAAATTTTGATGAAGAGGATATGGATTCTAGATTAGCTGAATCCCTTCATTCAGATATATTTCCAATAGATAACAAAAAAATTATTTTAGATGCTTTAGAAGAAATGACAGTATATGATCCTGCACCAAGAGAATTTGAAATAATTGATTTTGAGTTTGATTTACAAGTTAGTGCATCTTGTTTTGCTCAATTAAAAAGACATAGAATGATGACTTTGCTTCCACGATCATATACTACAAGAGATGTGATACTTCCACAATCTGTTCTAGAAACAGGGATGGAAGACAAATTTATGGAAATTATTAGAAAAACAAATTTATTTTTTGAGAAAACTGGATGTTATTATATTTTAACAAACGCTCATTCTAGAGAAGTTTATGTTAAAATGAATTTAAGAGAAATGTATCATTTTTGTAGAATGAGAATGGATAATCATGCTCAATGGGAAATTAGGGAATTAGCTAATTTAATGTATGAAGAAGCATCTTATAGATGTCCTATTGGAATGTCACTATGTTGTGGAAAAGATAAGTTTCAACAAGTGTATGATAGTGTTTACAAAAAAAAATAATAATATTGATTGATTAATTTTAAAAGATTAAGAGAAGATATTCACAGAATACTAAGTGTCCACTACGTAATCGTAGCCTTCTTAGCAACCACTTTCTCTTCTCTTAATCTTTACTTGCGGAGGCAAGATTTATGACTTCAATGCATTTGCTTCGAACATTTTCTTAACATCTTCTTGTGATGTGTCCATAAATTTCTTGATTGCTTCAATAGAGTAAGGAACTACCCTTTCCTGAGCCTTTTTCTCAGCAATCTGCTCAATTATTTCAGTGATCTTTTCTGCCTCAATTTTTGTAAGGTTATTGATATATTCATCTAGTTCAGATTTCTTTTCATCAAGAGCTTTATTTATCAAACCTTTTATCTTATTAAAAAGCCCATCTGATGAACTATTTGTGGGAACTTCTGCTAATGAATAACTTCCACGACGGAGTCTGGTAATTTTTCCGTTTTTACAAAGGCTTATGAGAGACATACTTATTTGCTTCTTCGAATATTTCTTACTTATCATTCTAGCAACTTCAAAACTTCCAAATTCCTGCTTTTTGAATCCAAGAATCTTTTCTAAAATTATAGCTTCAAGGGACCCAATTACAGGAACGAAAGACGAAGTTACTATCTCAGGTTTATTTTCTGAATGATTAATCATCTGGTATTCTTTCATCCCTATTCTTTCTACTTCACCTCTTTTTGAGAACTGGTTTATTACATACCATATACGCTGGTTACCAAGTTGTGGAATTTCTACTTGAATATCTTTTATAGTAAATTTTCCAAGTTTCTTCATACTTGCTACAATTTTTTCAAAATACTTATTTTTCTTCATAAATTTCTCCCTTTCTTTTTTAGTAAATTTTTAAAGTTTCTTAAAACTTTCTTGGCGATTATTTACTATAAATATAAATCACCATATTACATTATGATTTTTCAACTTCTACGTTAACCTTTACTATTAGGTTAATTGTTATCGGAAGATCAATCGGTTTCATGTTAGATAAATCTACAAGAACTGACGCAGGTTGTAAAGGATGCTTTTCATATGTTGGTTGTTTTTCAACTTTCTTTCTTGGTTTATAATGTCTTGCTTGACCATTCGTTTTGTTAAATGCACTTGCCCTTCCTCGGTTTGATGAGTGTTCTTTGCAATAAGATATTAATTCTGTCATTGAAGAATTATATCCTGAAAGTATTTTCCAACCTTGTTTCCCAGATGGTTGAACTATAAATATTCTTTCATTAAAATTTTTCCCAACGTGGGATGACCATTTTAAATCCTGCATTCGATTATCGGAATATTTCTTTTCCGCAACATTTTTGCTTATACTACCAAACAATAGTTTTTGAACATCTATCGTTTGACATTGTTTGTTGTGACTCCACATGTAAAGAATAATCTTTTCAAAATCTGAAAATTTATTTGCCATAGATTCTTTTCTACTTCCTGTTACTTTTGTTGTTTTGGTTTCCATAATACATTTTCTCCTACTTTTATTTATTAGTGTAATATCACTATTTATTTGATCTATGACTTCACTTCTTTCTACCAACCCTGGAGTTTTATTAAAAATATAATCCTTACTATTCGGGTCTGTTGTAAAAACAACTTTTGATGGTTTCTCCATAATCCCCCTTTCATAATTTTGTTTTTATTAGATTTAAAAGTTCTGTAACAGTTTGAATTCTTGTATGCATTGGAATTATTCCTTTAGTTTCCAATTTTTCAATAAACAACGATGGAACTAAATCATATCTTTTAAATTTTTTAAATTGCATCTTTGATACTTGATTTACATTAAGGAATTTAGAAATTCCATCTCTAAATTCTTTAACTTCCATTGTTTTAAACATACTGAAATTTGACATAATACACTCCTTTCTTCATTAGTAATTAATATATATAGTAAAACAGTCTAAAACCTAGAACAAAAAATAAAAGAGGAAGGTAAATATGGCGCAAAAAAATATTAAAGAACTAGTAAAAAATACAGAGTGGCAAAAAGTTAGAGAATCATTACTAGGTCAATGGAGAGATCATCCTGAAAAATGCTGCGCAAAATTAAGAGAGTTTCTTGGATCTGCTTCAACAGCAAGTAATGATAAAATTAGAATTGTTCTTAACTATACAACTGGAACCGTATTTCGCTCAAAAACTATTACTTCTCCTTGTGTAGCAAAATTAAGAATGCAAATATCTTCTGAAATAAAAAAAAGAAAAGCTATGAATAAATGGAACTAAAAAATATAGGGATGATAAATTCCCTATATTTAATTGACTTAGTATAACTAAGTCTTACTAATGAAGTTTATCAGAATCTGTATCTTCTTCTTTTTCTATTTCTTCAAGTTGCTTTGCTGTATCATCGGAACTAGAATTGATTAGTTTGAATAAAGTAATATACTTTTCTTTTATTTCTTTACAATCCGATTCAAAATCAGGATTACTGCTTAGTGAATCATAGCAAATTACTATAATAGATTCAATCTGATTTTTATATTTTTTTGTATACTTAATGATATCATCAGCAACTTCTTCATATATTTTGAAATATAATGCTAGTAATTTAAAAAATCCAATTTTAACAACCTCACCTTTTTTACTAGTTGTAAAATTGAAAAAACTTTGCCAACCTTTTAACAATTTAACTTTATCCATTTTAATACCGTCCTTTCTTTTTGTTAGGGGTTAATTGAATCTTAGAACAACTTCTTTATAAGTATTAATATATATAGTAGAAGAATCCATTTGTAATATCTAGAACATATTACTATATACCATTCCAGTAGTGAAAGGATGAAAAATGACAAGTTCAGATTTAGTTAAAAAAGGGTTAAGTGAATTAGAAGATCTTATTCCAGATTCTCAACCAATATTACCAGTTGTTGAAAATAGTATTTATTTTTATACTAAAGTGGATGATAGAAGTGTTGCACATTTAACTAAAGAAATAAAGATTTTAGAAAATAGACTTTTGTATGAAAAAATTTCTAGAAATCAAGATTTTGCATCTCCAATAAATTTATATATTTTTAGTGAAGGTGGATGTGGTTTATCTGGAATGGCAGCAGCAGATACAATTTTAAATTGTAAAGTTCCTATTCATACAATAGTTAGTGGATACTGTGCATCAGCAGCAACCTTTCTATCTGTATCTGGAAGAAAAAGATTTATGACAAAAAATTCTATAATGTTAATACATCAGTTAAGTGATGAAAGAGCTGGAACATATTATCAATTAAAAGATGATATAAAAAATTTAGATTTATTTATGAATATAATGAGAAGTTTTTATAGAAAACATACAAAGATACCATCTAAAAAATTAAATGAAATTTTAAAACATGATTTATCATGGACATCAGATATATGTTTAAAATATGGATTGGTTGATGAAATTTTATAGTGAAAGGATTTTAAATGGAAAAGAATGAATATGTGATAGTTTCTCCACATGGTGATGATGAAATAATAGGAAATTATATACCTCTTGTAATTAAAAAAATTAATCCAATAATTATTTACACTTCAGATATTGATCCAGAAAGAAAACAAGAAATTTTATCATTACCAAAATATATTGAAGTAAAAGCACAACTATTTTGTAAAGAAGTTCCATCTAATTTAATAACACCTAACTCAACTTTATTTTTTCCTGACCCTATTAATGAAATACATCCAGAACATAGAAGGTGCGGTTCAAGAGGAGAAGAATTAGCTAGAAGAGGAATAAATATAATTTTTTATTCTACTAATATGAATGTTCCTTGGATAAGAGAAGTTGAAGATTTTAAAGGGAAAAGACATTTATTAGAAAAAGTTTATCCTAGTCAAAAATCTTTATGGAAAACCGAATTTAAGTATTTTCTTTATGAAGCGCATCAACAATGGATTTTTTAAAAATATTTGAATTTGTAGCTACTTTATTAACAGTTATTGGTGTTATCTATACAACGATTCCAAAAAGAAAAGGTCTTTTATATCTTATCGCTTCAAATCTTGTATGGATGTATTTTGCTTATTTATCAAAATTGTGGTTTTTCTTATCACTAGAAGTTTTTTTATCAATTTTAAGTTTTATTTCACTAAAAACTTGGAAAGATCAAGGAATATCTTTTTAATTTTTATTCAGGAGATATAATATGAGTGTGGAACTTGAAAGAAAATCTCTTTATATAAAAAATATGTATGGTGTAAAAAGTTGTTTTGATGTAGATGTAATGTTAGAAACAGAAGATAAAAAAATTATGGTTATAAAGACTTGGGACAAAAAACTAAAAAGATTAAAATATAATGAAGAAGAAAAATGTTATTTAATAGTTGATGAAGGAGAATAAAAAATGGAAATTGAAGATTTAGCAAAAGAGTTACATGAAGCAGGGAGAGAAGCTGTAGAAAAAGGAGCAACAGTTGCATCAGATAAATTTGGTGAAAAAACCAGAACTTTTATATCTTGGAATGATATTACAGAAAATGCAAAAGAAGGAAGAAGAATTCAATCTAGATATTTACTTAATAAATATAATATAACATTAAAGGATTAATATGTCAAGATTAATTTTTGTTCCGCAATTTCCATCTAAACTTAGATATCAAGAAACTTGGTTTTCTGAGTTTCCAAAACAAATGAAAAAATACTTTGATGAAGTAATTGTGTTAGGTGAATATTATGTTGAAGCAAACAAGGATATAAATAATAGAAGTGAAAAACATATGTTTTCTCCAATCCATCAAGCAATACTTTTGGAAATGGATCAGATTAATGAATTTTATAATATGAAAATTTATAATGATGACATCTTATTTTTAGCTGATTTAAGTTTTCCTGGATTCTTTTCAAATATATTATATCATAAACCAATTAAAAATGCATATTGTTATTGTCATGCAACTTCAAAAAATTATTTAGATTATTTTGAACCAGTTAGACCTTCTAAATTTAAATGTGAGTCAGCACATGCATTGTTATTTAAAAAAATATTTATTGGAAGTAAATATCATAAAGGTAAATTGGGTTGGCAAGATACTAAAATAGTAGGACTTCCAATTCCACCTTATCAAACATTTAAAGAAGAAAAGATATATGATATTATTTCAGTAGCTAGAGAAAATTCTCAAAAGATTAATAAAACTATTGAAATGGGTGTTATGGAAGATTATTCTATAACTAGAAAAGAAGTAAATTCTTGGGAAGAATATTATAAGTTTCTAAGTCAAGGAAAAATATTGTTAATTACAAGTAAAGAAGATACTTTTAATTATTCTATTATGGAAGCAGTAATGAACCATACAGTTGTGTTGGCTCCAAATAGATTAGCTTTTCCTGAGTTATTACCACAACAGTATTTATATAATGGAATAGATGATTTAAAACAAAAAATTGGATATTATTTAATAAAAGATGAACAAATAAATAAATTATTGTGCAATGATTTATGCGAAAATTTTTATGAGAATATAGTAAATGAGATGAAAGGAGGTGAATAATTTTTAGTTGGTTTTCATTGTGAAAACTATAAGGCATATGCCAAAATTGTATTTAACTTCATTGAGAAGGAGATTTATTATGATTAGTTTAAAAAGAACAAATAGTGTAAAAAGTATTATAGAAAATTTAGAAATTTTTAGAATGGAACATAATAAGGGGGTAGAAGAATTTAATAATAGAAAATTTGATCCGTTTCATATTTTTGCAACAGATTATAATCAAAACGGTATTTGTAGAATTTTAGAAAAAGATCGAGAAAGATATTTTCCAAAACCAGAATGTTATGTATGTTCTGGTAATATAGAACCAAGACCAATGTCATGTTATAGAGGCCATAATTGTCATTATTTTCCCCATAAAAGAGGGTCAAAAGAAAAACCTGAAGGTTCTCCTTTAATGGAAATTAAAATAACAAGTTTTTCTTCTGATCTTTCAATTTATTTATCAAGATGTAATTTATCATGGTTACTAGATCATCAAGAATATGATTTTATTGTTAGAACTACTTATGTAAATAACTGGGTTCTCCATCATTCAAATATAGATGGTTATGATGATTCTCCAGGAAATATAAAAATTGTTAATGGTACATGGCATTTAAATACACATAGAGAATTAAAAGATAGAAATAATAAAATTACTAAACTTGAATCTATGTTTCTATTAAAAAATGATAGAACAATATTAAAAGAATTAGAGGTTCAAAGATATCTTAGAAGTATGGTGATAGATAGATTAACAAAAATACAAGATGACCCAGATATTTTAAGATGTCTAATTGAAGTTGGTTCAAAAATTAATTAAAAAGTTGAAAGGATTATTAGTAGATTAATGCCATACAAAACTTATACAAATTGGCTTTTCGATGGGGATCTCAAGAAAGAGATCCCCAAAGAATTATTAAAATATAATTCTCCAATCTCAGTTTATTACGCTCTATCAATGTTTATACTAAATGAAAAGTTTACTACATTTTTAGATGAACATCTTAACAATATGGGATTATATTATTTAGATAAAGAAGAACTATTTAATTTTTTAAAAAGAGGAGTAAAAGAATTAAAAATTCAAAGAAATTCTATTCCATTTATTCCATATTCTAGAAGAGAAAAATTGTATGAAGCTTTGAGAAAAAGGATTCCTGTTCTAAAAAATTATGATATAGATTTATTATCTGATATTATAAATAATTCAGAAAATAAAGATAATATTTATAATTCGTTAGGTTTAGTTAAAATAGAAAAACCAAAAAAAGTAAAGAAAACTAAGCAAAAAAAAGAAGAAAAAATAATAATAGAAAAATATTTAAAAGATATATACCAGGTAGCTGAAATATAGCTACCTGGTAAAATCTAAATTAATTAACGGAAGCTTCTTCTAAAATGGAAGTTTTCTCGTTATTTATAATTGCTGTGGGGGCTTTCTTTTTGGATTTTTTCTTTGGAGGAAAAATCATTTTGTCAAGTATTTTATCAAGAATTTCAACTTTTACTAAGGGATTAAATAAATGATCTCTATTTATAGTACCAGATCCTTCACAAGTTTTACATTTAATTTTTTCAGACACTACATTTGTTTTTTTACTTATCTTTCCAGTTCCATTACAGAATTTACAAGGTTTTCCTTCTGGAAATTTAAATGTAGGTTTGTAGACATACTTTTTAGTTCCTTTACAAGTTTTACATATTTTTTCATTTATTTTACCTGCTCCATTACAAGTGTTACATTTTACTGTAATCCACCCGTTCTCACATTTAGTGCAGGTAATTTGGATTTGGTCGAAACTAATAATTTTTCTTCCAAATGTTCCACTTCCATTGCAAGATCTGCAGATACAACTTTCAGCAATGTTTTTAATACTCTGGTCTACATCAGATTTTTTCATGCCCCCTCCAAAAAAAGTATTTTAAAAAATAAAAAAATTGATATCCAATAAAACAAATTCTTTATCTTTCATTAATTAATATATATAGTTATAAATTTTAACTATGATTAGAAAAATTTTTTAATGGTAAGAACATATTTTAAAAAGGAGTTTATATTGTTTAGTATAAAAAAATCATTAGCAGATTGTATGAGTTGTGAATTATTTTCTGCTAATTCTTGTATTCTCGAAACTAATTGTAAAACATTTGATGAGGTAGAAATAATTTTTGTAGCTGAAAATCCTGGTGATGATGAAGTAAAACATAATCCTCCAGTTCCATTAATAGGCAGAGCAGGTCAGACATTTAGAAAATATTTTAAAAAATATCATTTAGATAATGCAAAATATCTTTTAACAAATGTAGTATTATGTCAAACAGTAAAAAAAGATGGTACAACAGGAAACCCATCAAAACAAGTAATTGAAAGATGTAAAGTAAATTGTTTTGATATAGTTGAAAAATGCAATCCAAAATTAATAGTATTAATGGGGTCATCTGCTGGGTTAGCTTTTGAATTATTTGATGGAACAGGTATAACTAGTATAAGAGGAACTATTTTTAAGTGGAAAAATATAGACGCATTGTTAACGTTTCATCCTAGTTATGTAAATAGAAATAGGGAAGAAGAACCAAAATTTGAAATTGATATTAAAAAAGCTGCAGAGATGATAGGATTAAAATCTTCAATCAATGTAGTTAGAAAAGATGAATCTGGGAAAAAAGGAGTTTTCTATTATAAAATTCCAGATAAATATTATACATCTGATTATAAATTAATTGATGTTCAATATTTAACAAAAACAAATGAAGTATTATATATTTTTAGAGATAAAGATAATAATAAAGTTTATCATAAAGAGAATGATACATATGTTTGTTATCAAACTCCAAAAGATGTAGATTCAAGACCCACAATGAATTATGATGATCTATATCAAGTTAAACTTCCATACAAACAAAGAGCAACATTAGATCCTTCAATAACTTATGAAGGTGATATTAAAATAACAGTTAAACATTGTCAAGATTATTATATCCAGAAAAAAGTTGAAGATCCAAATGTTAAATTAAATATAATGTTTATAGATATTGAAAATTATTCTGAAACAAGAGAATATTCAACTGTTGAAGATGCTAAAGATCCCATAGTTATAATTGGATTTTTGTATAATGGAATTCATAAAACATATGTTGTTGATCCAAAAGTTTATGGAATAAAAAATTTAGTAGAAAAGATAGAGTTAAAAGAAAATGAAGAAGTTTTATTCTTTAAAACTGAAAGGGAAATGATAAGTAAGTTTTTACTAGATTGTAGAAAATTAGATCCAGATGTAATTACTGGATGGTTTGCTGATGAATTTGACTTACCTTACATTGTAAATAGATGTAAAAAAATAGGAATTAATTCATTTACAATGAGTAAGTTTGATGAAGTTGAGCTTGATTATTATAGACATAGTGTTAATATTTTAGGAGTAGTTGTTTCTGATTTATTATACTTATATAAGATGTATTCATTAGGAAAAAAAGAAAGTTATAAATTAGATTTTATTGGTAATTTAGAACTTAAAATGGGAAAATTAGGAGAAGGTTCTAATTTTTCTGATATGTTTAAAAATAGTCCATCTGAAGCAATAAAATATAATATGCAAGACGTTAGAATTTTACCTTTATTAAATACCAAGATGAAACATTTAGAGCTACAAAATAAAATTAGAGAAACATGTAAAGCAAGTTTTAATGCAGCTAAAAGTCAAATGGGTCAATTAGATTCATTAATTGTATCATTTTTAAAAGAAAAAGGATTATCTTCTAAAAATGCTAATATAAGTGGGAAAGATGAAGAGTTTGAAGGAGCTTATGTAAAACCTCCAACTGTTGGGGTTCATGATTATATTGTTGACTTCGATTTTGCTTCTCTATATCCAAGTTTAATTTTAACTTATAACATAGGTATTAATTCATTTGTTATGAAATTTGATGATTATACTTTAGGTTATGATTTAGCATATAGTAAAGAAAATCTTCCAGATCAAATGAAAGTAATAGTAGATCCATCATTTTCAAAGAAAGAATATATGATTACAAAAGAACAATTACTAAAGAAAATTGAAGATGGTAATTTAATATGCACAATTAATGGTTGTTTTTATCAACCACATGATAAAGAATTATCATTTTATAGTGAAATTCTTGAAATTTTATTGTCAGAAAGAAAAGTGTATAAAAAGAAAATGTTTGATGCTAAAGTAGCTAAAGATGAAGAAAAAGAACAACTTTATGATGTTAGACAAAATGCAACAAAGATTCTTGCAAATGCTATGTATGGAGTTTTTGGAAATAATGCTTTTAGATTTTATAATGTAGATTGTGCTAGGTCTATTACTTTAAGTGGTCAAGAATCATTAAAAAGTTCAATTATAGAAGGTAACGCTTTTGTTGAAGGTTTAAAAAATGATAAATTTATAAAACCAGATTCATTAAGTAAAAGAGAAATGTATTCAGAAGATTTTAATAGAGTAACCAAATATATTATAACCGGAGATACAGATTCAATTTTTGTATGTTTAGATCTACTTCTTGATAAAAAGAAAACAGATGATGAAAAAGTTAAAGATGTTTTAAATTATTGTAATCAAATTCAAAAATATTTAAATAAAGAAGTTATTGAAACTATAGTTAAAAGACATTCAAATTTAATTGAAAAAAGTAGATTAGAATTAAAAAATGAGTTAGTTATAAAAAGAGGATTATTTTTAGCTAAAAAAAGATACGTAAATCATATTATATACCAAGAAGGAAAAAAAGTAGATGATATAAAAAGTATGGGTGTAGAAACAAAAAGATCTGATTTTCCTTCAATGAGTAAAATTAAATTACAGGAGTTAATAGAATTAATATTAAAATCTAAAGAAGTTAAATTTAGTAATCTATTATCTTTTGTTAAGGGTACAGAATCTCAATTTACTAAAATAATAAAAGAAAGAAAAAAAGAAATAGCAAGACCAGTTTCATTTACCAAAAAATTAAAAGACTATAAAGTTATTCCACAAGGAGTAAAGGGGTGCTTAAATTGGAATGATCTTGAATATAGAGTTTTTGACGTAGGTTCTAGAGGATACTTATATAAAATATTAGGAATTGATTTAGAAAAAGCACCAAAGAATGTAGCAGATAAGTATGACAAAGAATTTTTATCAAAGGGAAGAAAATTAACAGAAATTGTTCTTCCTGATGATTTAGAAACTCTTCCTAATTATTACATTATTGATGAAAAAGAAATGTTAAAATTTTCTTGGATTGATAGATATAGTTTAATGTTAGAACCACTCGTACCAAAAAGTGAAATGTTAAAATTTTAGACAAAAAAAGAGACAGATTGTGGTCCATCTCTTTTCTCGAAGTTGTTACTTCTTTTTGGATTCAACTATTATAGTTGCTATGGCAATAACAACTTGAATGATAATTGATACCCAATTTGTCTCTTTTTTGTCAGACATGATTGTGTCCTCCTAGGTAGGATCACAATTCATCAGTATGAAATTCAACAATATACTTATGCGTCAAAAATTAATATATATAATGGTAAGTTTTTTAACTAATCTAGAACTTTTATAGAACAAATATATAATAAGTTCTAGATGGAGGTTTTATGAAAAAAGCAATTTTTAAAAGAAATGTTAATTGCACAATGTCAGATGAAATGTTTAAAAAAGTAGAAAAAATAACGATAGAACAAGAGATTTCATTTTCTGAGTTTATTAGACAATCCATAGAACTTAAAATACATTCTATGGAGGAACCTGATCATGGAAAAACATCTGTGTGACTATGGCTGTGGACAACCAGCTCTTTACTATTTTAAAACTTCTAACAGATGGTGTTGTAGTAATCATACAAACAAGTGTTCATCTTTAATAGTAAAAAATAAAGGTTTTTCTGGAAAAACTCATTCTAAAGAAACAATAGAAAAAATGAGAAGAGATAGATCTAGAGAAAAACATCCAATGTTTGGAAAACATCATTCTGAAGAAAGTAAAAACAAAAATAGAATTAATAATCTAGGAAAAATTCATTCTGAAGAATGGATAGAAAATCATAAAAAAAGAATGTTAAATGGACAAGCGGATTTAATGAATAAATCACCTAGAGATTCAGAAAAACTTAAAAAATTATATGAAAATACTAAACAAAGAATGTTAAATGGTGGAGCTTCTTATGCACTTAGTTTTGTTAAAAATCCATCTAAACCAGAAATAATGATAAGAGATATGGTTTTAGAATTATATCCTAATGCAGATCCTCAACATAGTATCTTTAACTATTCTATAGATATAGCTTTAGTTGAACAAAAAATAGCTATAGAATATGATGGATATCATCACTTTTTTGAAATTGGAAAAATTAAAAAATATACTAAAGAAGAGTATAGACAAAAAATGAAAGAATATGATGATAACCGTCAAAAAAGAATTGAAAATGAAGGTTGGAAATTTTTAAGATATAATATATTTCAAAAATTTCCAACTAAAGAACAGATAGAATTAGATATAAAAAATCTAATGAAGAACAAACAATAAATTTATGAAAGGATTAAATATGAAAACAGTAAGACTAATTGAGTTTTTTAATTGGACATGGCAAGGTGAGGGAGAAGACAGTGGTAAGAAAATGCTTCTTCTAAGATTTAAACATTGTAATAGAGCACATGGATATTTAGTAAAGAATGGGTTAAAAGCTTGTCGATATTGTGATACTCTTACAAAAATGAGTGTTGTTCAAGAAGCGGAATATGCAATTAAAGACATTCAAACCGCTATTGAAGAAAATAATTTAGCAGTAATGATAAGTGGAGGAGAACCTGGATTTGGAATAAATTTGCAATCAACTATTGATATAGTTAACTTAACTAAATCTTATTTATACAATATAGAAACAAATGGTTGTGATTTAGAAAAATTAATAGATGGAATACATAAACAAAAGAATGTTAAATTTATGTTATCCCCAAAATTATTTACAGAAGATGATTTTAATTATTATGCAGATCTTTTAGATAAAGTAAAAGATAATGATAAAGTAAAAATAAAATTAGTTTATGAGGAAGATAACCCATTGATAATTAAATTTTTATTATATCTTCAAAAAATTAATTTTGATAATAATAAACTCTGGTTAATGCCAGAAGGAAAAAATATGGTAGAATTAATTAAAAATTCCCCATGTGTTTTTGATGCATCTGAAAAATATAAAGCAAACTTTAGTTCTAGAAATCATATAGTTTATAATTTTACATAAGGATAATATATGATAGAATCAAAAAAAGTTTTAATTAAAACAGTAGATGGAAATATTAAAAAAATTCAAGTAAATTGGAAAACTGAGAATATAGAAAAACTTCAACATGATTTTGGAGTAAATATGGAACGAGAAGTATATGCTATATTATTTCATGATATTGTAGAAAGTTTAATGAAAGAAAATATAAAAATATCTAATTTAAAATCAATAATGTTTGAAGATATGAACGGGGGTGAATAAAATTGTATCCAAATTTAAAAGAAGTAGGAATTGTTGTTATAAAGAAAGATAATGAAGACGATGAATCTTTAATTAGAAGATTCAAAAAGAAAGTAAATAAAAGTGGGATTCTTAAAGATTTAAAGAAAAAAGATTACTTTGATAAACCAAGTATGGCTAAAAGGAAAAAGAAAGTTGAAGCAAGAAAAAGATTAGAAAGGGAAATACAAAAAGAACTATCTAAAAAAACAAAAAAATATCATAATAGGAGTGAAAAATGAAAAAAATTCAAGCAATAAACGATCATGTTATAGTTGAAGTAGTTCAAGCTACAGAAGAAACTTCAAAAGGTGGAATTGTTTTACCAGGAACAGTTGAAGTAGAACCCCAAAGATATGGAAATGTTATAAGCGTTGGACCAAATATAGATGATATAAAAGTTGGGGATATAGTAGCATTTGCAAAATTTGGTGGTCAAGATATTATTTTAAATAGAGTTACTATAAAAGTTTTAAAGAAACCAGAAATTTATGGAGTAATAACAGAAAGTTAAAAAGGTGAATAGATGAATAGTGGATATGTATTAGCTGGATTTGAAACATTAGCAGCAATTATAGATCGATTTATGAAAAATGAGAACTTAGATAATAGATTTTTTACAAGAGAAGATATATCTAATGTTTTTAGTAATAGTTGTAATAAATTTTTACATTCTTTTGGACAAAATTTTAGAGATAAAAAGAAATATGATACTTATAATAAGAATGAAGCAAATTTACTTAAAACTGTTAGAAGTTATGGGTTTTTTCAAACTAGTGAGTTTATAGAAGATAGCGGTGGGTTTCAAGCATCAGTTGGTCTTTTGTCTAGAGATGAAACTAAAATATTAATGAAGATATATTATGAATTTCTTAAAGATTATTATGATGTTTATGATAGAGCTTTTATTTTAGATATTCCTCCTGGACCTGGTTGTAAAATATTTACATCTTTTGATGATGTAAATCAATTAAATTTTGAATCTTATAATACTGCTAGAAATCTTCCAGATAAAGTAAGAGGAAAGGTAATATATATTCATCATTTCAGAACTCCAAAGTTGTGGGATATTTATACTAATTTATTAAATCATGAAGATATGTTTAACCAATTTAAATATCATGCAACTGGGGGAATAGTTGCTAACCAAGGATCTGATACTAGTATTCCTTGTATAATTTATGTTCTTCCTTTAATCTCATTATTAAATCAAGCTATAAAATTTAAAAGAACTGAATTACATTATCATATTTTAGGCGGTGCAACATATAGAGATGTTTTGTTTTATGAATTATTTAAAAAATTAGTTAAAGAAGAATATAATATTGATTTATATATAACTTACGACTCGTCTGGAATTTTTAAAGGTTTAATGATTGGTAGAACCATACCAATTTTAGAAGGTGAATTAATTAAAAAATTAGATTTAAGAACTGAATGTTTAAATAAGAATTTTGGGTCAGAAGGAAATAATGTTGAAGTTTTTAGAAAGAGACTAAATCAATTTGCTAGAGAAAATAATCTTAAAGAAATAGAGAGGACTGAAATATATAGCCCAGAAACTGGAACTTTTTATAATGAGTATCGAATTTATTCTATGTTATATATGATTAGTTTATATAAAGATATAGAAGAATCTTTTAGAAAGAAAGCAGATATATTGTATCCGATTTATAAAAGTGGGGATTTAGGATTATTTAATTTAGAAATTAATAATATTACTCGTAACATAAATTCAGGGAAGATGAGTAAAAAACAAAAATCTAAATCAACTTCAATATCTAGATCATTGGATATGTTAAAAAATTTAGATGAAGAGTTTTGTCACTATATTGTAAATAAATTTTTGAGTAAAGATGAATTTGTAGAACTTACAAATGATAGACTAATAAAATTTTAGGTGGATTAAATATGGAAGAAAATAATGGAAAAGTTCCTTGTCCATATTGTGAAGAAGAACTAAAAAAAGAAGAAGAACTAAGAAAGAAATATCCTACTAATGGAAGTAGTGGTAATTGGAGAACTTATCATTGTATTTATTGTTATGATAAAAAATTAATTAATTGGGTAGATGCTATAATAAAACCAACTTGGGAACATTTTGGAACATCAGGAACAAGTGGAGTAAGTGGAAGCTCTGGAGTAAGTGGAGTAAGTGGAGTACAAGGATCTAATGGAATAACTAGTAATATACCATTCCCTTCTTTACCAAATGTTATTATAAAAGAAGTTGCTTCTAAAAAAGGATCACTTTATGAAAGAATTAAACAAAAATGGAGAAGTCCTATGCCCGTATTGTAATGGAACTGGAGGAAAAGATATAAAAATTAATAAAAAAAGTCCTTCTTTTTTTAGTAGATTTTTAAAAGGACGTATAGGTAAAGTTGAAGTAATATGGGAAGATTGTTATTGTTGTAAGGGAACAAAAATGATAAATTGGATAGATGCAGTTATAAAACCAATTCCAAAACCACCACCAATAAGACGTATTGGTTTTTAAAATTTAAAAGGATATTAAATGATTACTGAATTATTTTTAAACTCTTGTTTTATATTATCATTAAATAAAAATGCTCTAATTCAAAAAAATAAAGCTTTATTTAGAGATATACATAATATCCTATCTTTCTATGAAAAGAATGAAAAAACTAATATTCCAATAACTATAAAAAATAAATTGGAATGTTTAATGACTATATGTGAATTAAAATCAGAAGATAAATTAGTTGAAAATATCATAGATAGTATTTTAACAGGAGAAAAATTTAAAAATTTAACAGACTTTTTAATTTCTAAAATTAATGAAGATTATAGTGTTGATTTAATTAGTGATGCAATATCTCAAGTTAAAACTAAAAAGAAATTAATATCTCTATTATCAAATTATAATGAACTAGGAGATTTTTTAGAAGTCGTAAAGACTGGAAATTATAATAGTTCTGATGACTTAATTGGAAAATATGAAGGTTATGTAAAAACTATGTATTCTGGATTAATGGAGAATAATAGAACTTCTGATATTGATTCAGCTTCTAGTTTAGATATATTAAATGGAAATTATTCTAAAGTAGTTGAGTTAATGAAAAAGAGACATGATAGAAAAAATGTTTTACCAACAGGATTTGATGCTTTAGATACTGTATTAGGTGGAGGTTTTGAAAAAGGTAGATTATATTTATTTGCTGGAGGATCTGGATCTGGTAAATCTACATTTTGTTTGAATATAATTAAAAATGATTTAGAAAGAGAAAAAACATCTATTGAATTAGAAAATGATGATGGTATACCACAAGTTCATTTATATATAACTCTTGAAAATTCTATTGATGAATCATTAGAGAGATTATATATGGCTATGAATGGAAGAAATAAAATTCAACTAATACGAGATTTATTTTCTAAAGATATAACAGATCATGCACAATTTATGAAAGATAAAATTGTTGCTAAAATAAAAAGAACTAATACTACATTTATAATTAAACATTTTAAAAAAAGAGGTATAAGTTCAACTGATCTAATGATGATTATGGATGATGTAATTGCAGAATATGGAAAAGATAGTATTAGATGTTGTTATTTAGATTATATGGACTTATTAAAAACAGATGTATTTTTTAAAGAAGAATGGTTAAAACTTAGTTATATAACAGCTGAACTTAAAAATGTAGCAGATGAATATAAAGTTCCATTAATATCACCAACTCAATTAGGTAGAGAAATATATAGAGGAAATTTAGAATCAAAAGATTTAAATATGGGTATGATGGGAGGAGCAATTCATAAAGTTAATGAATCTGATTTTGTTGCAGTAATGACTAAAGATAAAACAGAAGATACTGTTCATATGAATATTGGAAAACAAAGAAATGGAATTTCAAATGTATCATTAGATTTTAAAATTGATTTTTCTATCTTTAAATTTTTAAATGGATACGCTTCAGTTAGTAGAACAAAAACAGATGATGAATTAGTAAATCCAGATGGAACTACTAGTTTTGGAGGGTTTGGAGCTGTTGAGAAAAAAGAAATAAATAATTTAGATATAGCTTTAAAAAATACTTATGGTGATCCTAAAAATGTTGCATTTTGAGAAACAAACTGATCAATAAAAATAAAAAAACCTAGAACAAATTAAAAAATAAGAATATTAATTAACTTGGAGGACAATTTATATGAAAAAGAAAATTTCTTATGTTAACTTACTGAAAGAAGCAATAGCTGAATATGACACTAAAGTAATGGATTACAAAGGTCCGCTTTCTGAGCCTATTATTTCTTTTGATGGTAAGAGTGAGTTAAAAACTCATGCTGACGCATCTTCTATATTAGAAAGATATTACTTCAAAGAAAAAGAATCTGATGGTAAATTATTTGTAGAAGATGTTCAGGAAGAAGAACCTGATATTGAAAATGAAATTAAAACTGGAGAAAAAGCTGATCCTATTAAAACTACGATGGCTCAGTTAGAAAAAGAAATAGAAGAAGACTTTGAGCTTGAAGATTTTGATTTAACTGAAGATGATAAGGGTGAAGAAGAAGAAAAGAAAGGTGAGAAAGAAGAAAAGAAAGGTGAAAAAGAAGAAGAAGAAGGTGAAAAAGAAGAAGAAGAAGGTGAAAAAGAAGAAGAAAATGTTACTGAAAGTATTGAGCAAGCAGTTATTGAAAAATTAATTCAAGAGATGGAAGATGGACCAGATGAAGGTGCAGTTAAATCTGAGGAAAAAAAGGCAGAAAAAGATGAAAAAGATGCAGAAAAAATGGAATTAACTTCATCTGAAGATATTGATAAAGTTGTAGAAGAAGTAGAACTAGAAATAGCTATGATGGAAATGGAAGATGAAGCAGAAAAAGAAGATGAGGAAAAAGGAGAAGAGGGTGAGGAAAAAGGAGAAGAAGGGGAAGAAGATTTAGATGTTGATGCTAAAGTTAAAAAAGAAAGTTATGGATTAGGACCAATTGTTCCTGATTCAGATAAAGATTTGGTAGAAGAAGCATTTAGATTATTTAAAGAAGAAATTGAAAAAGATGAAAAAAGTTTAGAAAAAGAATGTGTGGAAGAGGATGATGAAATAGGTAAAGATGAATTAGACTAAAAAAGTCTAAATTAAAATATTTCTAAAAACAGAGAGACTCTAAACCAGTCTCTCTGTTTTTTAAAAGGAGAGTTTAGTGAAAAAATATAAAGTTGGAATTTATACTTTAGGTAAGGTATTTTTAGTTAATGGAAGACAAGTTAGAACACCATTTGAAACAACAGTTTATGAAAAAGATATAGAAAATTTTAGAATTAAAATAAGGACAGAAGCAATAGATAAATATTCTATTGAAGAACTAATAGATAATCCTAAACCGACAATTGAATCATTAAATATTTCTGATGCAAATAATATTTTAAAAAAAATTAAATCCAAAAAAACTAAAAAAGAAAGAAGTATAGATCCTAAAATTGAAGAATTTACTTCTAACCCAAAATCTTTGTTAAGTAAATATTCTAGTGGAGAACTATGAAAGGTTTTTTTAAAAATGAAAAAAATAGTAATATATCAAGAGAATTTAGAACCTATAATTTTATATGATAAAGATTATACAGATATTTCTTTATATATATCTGAGTTATCTAAAATATTAAAAAGTAAAGAAATAATATCTTTAGAAGCAACGTCTGGAAATGTAATAATAAAACCTTCAAAAATTTCTAGTATTTATGTTTCCTCAGTAGATGAAAAAGAAAAAGATATAGAAATTATTAAAAAAAATAAAGATGAAGAAAGTAATGTTGACATTATTACGGATGGTGATGAATAATGATTCATGTATATGGAATTTTAATAGTTCTATTTTTATTTTTATTTTTATATATTTTAAATAATAAATTTAAAAATAATGAAAGAGTAGAAATAATTAAAAATTATGAAAGCTATCTTTCTATTTTAGCTTATCATGAAGAAAAAGCTTTTGAAATTATATATAAAGAAAAAGTAATGATTTATTCAATAGAAGCAACGAAATTAAATGAAAGTCAATTTAAAACTGTTTCTAAAGATTTTGGAATCTTAGTTTTAAAAATGATAGGTCCAGAATTAAAAAATATTTTCGTAAAAATATATGGGTCTGAAGAGACATTTTTATTTAATCTAATGGAATATTTTAATACTAAATTTGAGAATGATGAGATTTATAAAAATTCTACTTACGATCTAATAAATAATGATAGTAATCAAATTTAAAAAATAAATAGGAAATATAAATAATGAATTTTTTAGATAATTATCTAAAATATTTAAATGAGCAAGAAGAAGAAGCACCAGTAACATGGGGTGGTGCAAAAACAGCTCTAAAGGGAGCAGTAAAAAGCGGGTTTAAATCAACAATATATTTTGATGCTTTTGCTATTCCTGGTCTTTGGGTATCATGGAGACTTTTGAGTAGTGCTTTTAGTAAAGTTAGAAAAAGATGCGGGACTTTTACAAGAGGACCCGGAAGAGCAATGTGTATAGCAAGAGAAGAAAATAAAATTTTAACTCAAAAATTAAGTTTACTTAAAAAAATGAATTGTTCAAGATCAAAAAATCCAGATTTATGTAATCAAAAAATAAAACTAGAAGTAGAAAAAACAGAAAGTAAAATAGCTTCAAATAATGATAAACTAAAAGAAGTAAATGAAAATTATATATTAGATGAAATTAATATTGCTGGTATAGGGCAAAAAGTGGCAAAAACAGGTTTACAAGTTGGTAGTATTGCTACTATGTTGGGAGTTGGTATGGTTGCTGATAAAGCATTTCAAATTGCTTATAGATCAGCACTAGCTGTTTTTAGTAAAGCTTCTAGACAATGTGGTGTGTATAAAACTGGTCCTGAAAGAGATCAATGCATTTCAAAATATAAGTTATTGTCTTTAAATAAACAATTAAATTTAATTAGAGGGTTACCTAATTGTGGAACTTCTCAAAAATGTAAAGATAAATTGGAAGATATTATGAGACAAATTCAAATACAAAAAGATAATATAATTCTTTATGGAAAAGAAAAATCTGAGCAAGAAAGTCAACAAAAGGAAAAAAGAGAGAGTGAATTTAGTAAATTAGAAGTATAATTACCAGTTTTAAAAAAATACAGAACAAAATATAAATTAATACCAGGAGGAAAATATCTATGTTTTTGAATGAAATAGAATATAAAACAGAAATGACTAGTTTAATTGAATATTTAATGTCTTTTAAAAAAATAACAGAAGAAGAATTAAAAGAAATAGATTCTTATTTAATATCTGAAGCTAAAAGAGATTTAATGGTAATATTTGAATCTATTAATATTCTTTTTGAAGATGAACCAAAACCAGAAGGAAAGATTTCTAAATGGAAAAATGCAGCTAAAGAAAAAGTTTTAGGTAAATTAAAAGCATCTAGGGAATATGTAGGAGCAGCTTTTAATAAACTTCCTAAAAGTGGAAAATATGCAGTTGGTGCTGCTGGAATTGCAGCTGTTGGTATTGGAGGAACTGCAATTTATAAGAGATATATGGCTAAAGCTGCTAGAGTTTGTTCTGGTTTAAAAGGCGCAGAAAGAAAAGATTGTATTGATAGATATAAGAAAGCTGCTAAAGCTGCAGCTGCTGCTAAATAGTTTTTTAATAGGTAAGCGCATTTAACAAAATAAATTGTTAAATGCGCTTATTTTATATATTAGTGAAATGGAGAAAAAATATGCCTGATAAAAATAGTTTAAATGATATTTTTAATAAACTAAAAACAACAATCGTTGGAACAAAAACCTTAGATATTGATGGAAAATTAGATTCAGCAGTTAGTGATATAACAGCTTATAGAACTAACATTGGAAGAAATGGATATATAGAGTTAGTAAAAAATTTAATATCTAAAAATGAATTTAATGTTCCTACAGCATTTTCACAATCAACAACAACTACTCCTGCAGCTCTAGGTCAGGGTACAAGATTAATGAGATATAAATCTTATGAAGCGATTGTTGGTAATATAAATTATTGTCATAGAGCTTTGTCTGTTTTAACTGATAATATTTTAGCTCCAGATGATATTACAAAAACATGTTTAGAAATAAATCCTGTAGCATATTTGGAAACTGAAAAGACTATAGATTCTGATGTTAGGAATTGTAAAAATCTAATATCAAAACTAAAACTAGAAAATGCTCTAAATATAATTGTAAGAAGTACTCTTCATATGGGAGATTTCTTTTGTGAAATTGCTGACGCCAAAACTGCTTTAACTAGTAAGTCAGCTATATTAACAGAAAATGAAAATTATTTTATTAATAATAAAAAAGATCAAGATTTGGTTATAACTGAAGGTATTATTAATGAGGATACTTCAAAAGAAAGTACAAAATTTAAAATGATATTAGATTATTCATCTTTAGATGAAAGTGATGATACAGAAGAAAAAGATAATGGAGAACCAAAAAAAGGTTCTAAAGATAAAAGAAAAAAAGATATAGATTTGAGTGATATCAACCTATTATATTATGATCCAAAGAGAGTAGTTAAATTACAAAGTGATATGTATCCAATTTGTTTTGGTTACTTAGTTTTCCCTCAAGCTATAATGAACCCAGCTCTTTTAATTCAAAATCAAATGGTTAATAATATTTGTCAAAATATTCTAAGTAGTTTAACTAAGAAAATTCCAAGTCTAAATAAAGATACTGTAAATGCTACTGACTTAAAAGATATTATAAGTGTTATGATAAAAGAAGCAGATCCTTCTAGAACAATGAATATTAGATATGTACCACCAAATAAAATGCAGCACTTTTTTGTTCCATCAACTAAATTTTATCCTTATGGTGAATCTATTTTTGATTCAACTATGTTTACATCAAAATTATTAATTGCATTAGAAACAGCATTAGTTATTTTTAGATTAAATAGATCTACAGAAAAAAGAAAAATTTCTATAGAAGTTGGACTTCCAAGAGATGCTAGAAAAGCTATAGAAAAAATAAAAGAAGAATTTAGAAAGAGAAAGGTTAGTATAGATACTTTAGGAACTGTTGATACTATACCATCACAAATTAATACATTTGAAGATGTATTTCTACCAGCTAAAGATGGAAAAAATTATGTAGATATTACTTCGTTTGGCGAAGGTATGGTAGATACCAGAGGAAAAGTAGATGAAGTAAAAACTTTAAGAGATCAATTAGTTGCTAGTTTAGGTATTCCAGCTAGCTTTTTAAATATAGAAGAAAATTTAAGTAACAAAGCAGCTCTAGGTGAAGAATCTATTTTATTTGCTAGAACCATTGTTAATAATCAAAAATATTTATCACAACAAATTGGTGACTTAATTAAAAAAGTGTATCAAATTGTAGATCCAGAAAAAGCTCTAACAATTCTTGATAATGTTACTATAGCATTCCCTCCACCAAAGTCATTACAATTTGAAAGAGAAAGTAAGTATCTTTCTGATTTAGCTAATTTAGTAATGACACTAGAAAGTATTGGTGTTCCAAAAGAATGGTCTAAGAAAAAATATCTTACAAATATTGACTGGAAAGAAGTTGAGAAATTTAAGATTGATTCAAAGATTGATAAAGCTCTTGGAAATACTCCAACTGATGGTATTGATGGAACAGGTGGTATGGGAGGTATGGGTCCAGAATTTGGTGGAATGGGAGGCGGAGGAACAATTCCAGGCGGAACTAGTGGAATGGGATTTTAATTAATGATTATTTATAGAACAAAATATAAATAAATATAGGAATAAAAATACATGAAAAAAATTTATCCTCTTGGAAATAAAATTGATCAACTTATAAATAAAACAAGAGATACCTACGTAGAACAACTTTTAAAAGAAGCAACTGGAAATGAATATGATGATGTTCCGGATGTAAATTGGGATTCTGAATATAAAACAGAAGTCCCATTATCTGGTTTACCTTTGGGTGGTTATGGATATCCTACGAAAGATAGTGCTTATGACGAAGAAAAAGTCAATATTCTTGTAGGTAAAGATAATTTTATAAGACCAGATACTAGAGTTCTAATTAAAAAGAAAAAGAAATTTATATTTGATCATCCACCAAAAGAAAATTTTCATGAAGATCCAGATGTTAAATTTGAAGATATAGATTTAGATGAACAGGAAATACCACCAGTACAAAAATCAAAACAAAAACCAATAACTGATCCAAATACTGGAGAAGTATATCAAAATCCAGAAGCTGCATCTTCAGATCCAAATGCAGAAGGTGGAATGTATCAAGATCCTAATGCTATGGGATCTGGTCTTGGAACTCCAACTCCTCCAAAAACTGCTGAAGAAATAGGAAGAATTTTTGAACTTAAAAAGATTTATGCTAGATTAATAGCTGTTGAAGAATATTTATCATTTAGTCCAGATGAAATTTTAATTAAATTGAGAAGTTATGTTTCTAAATGTATTGAAATGTTTGAAACATTAATTTCTAATATAGATTCTTTTAAAGATCAAATTGATGATATAATAGTAGTATTTTATAAATTTTTAGAGAGAGTGTATTCTATTATTAATAGATATTATGAAATAAAAAATAAAGAAGAAGGCGATCAAAAACATAAAACTAGTTTATTTACAAAACCAGAAGTTGTATATTCTAAAAAAGGTTCAGTTGGACCAGAACCAAGTTCTAATGCAGTTCAAAATTATAATAGTTTAAGATAAATGGAGATATAAATAAATGTCTAAAATCATAGTTGAAAATTCAATATTTCAAGAAGCTGAAATAGTTAAAACTAGTCCAAGTAAAGCTATATTTCGTATGACTTTACAAACTGCGGATGAAGTCAATCAGAATAAAAGAATGTATCCTAAAAAAGTATTATCTGAAGCTATTGAAAATTGTAGACCTAGAATGAAAACTAGAAGTTTTATGGGTGAGACTGATCATCCTTGTCCTAGTGGTAATGATGCTCATGATGGGGTTAGACAAACTACAGTTTCTTTAAAAGAAGTTTCACATATTGTTACTGATTATGAATGGAGAGGTAATAAATTAGTTGGACAACTAGAAACAACTAATACACCTAATGGAAAAACTATTCTTGGATTATTACAAGATAGAGTTGGATTAGGTCTTTCAATGAGAGGAATGGCGGAACTTTCTAAAGAAGGTGATATAAATGTTGTAACAAGACCATTATATATTATAACATTTGATGCTGTATCTTTACCTTCTCATAAGTCAGCAGTTGTTGATTTTAATGAAATGAAATTTGAATCTCAAAGATTTTTATCTGAAAGTTTTTCTTGTAATAAAGAAGGAACAATTTGCACATCTGATGGTAGATGTTACTTGCCAGATTATTTTGATAAACTCGTTGAATCTAAAATAATTACATTTTTTGATAGATGGATATAATAAAATTGGAGGAATAAATTATGAATGATAAAATTATGTATAAAGAAACACTACAAGAACTATTTACTGAGAGATTTTTAAATGAAAAAATTGATTTTGAAAAACTTACTAATCTAATAGAAATGACTGATAAAATGGGTGAAGAAAAAATTAAGATTTTTATGGAAAAACAAGGTTATCATCCTGTAAGAAAAACATTTTTTGCTCACTATGGATCTTGGGGAGCCCCAGCTATATCTGCTATTTCTAATGCTGCTGCAGTTAAAAGAGGTGGAGCTAGTCCATTAGTTGCTGCTGGGGTGGGAGCTGCTATGGGAGCTTATGGATTAGCGCAATGGGGTGGATATAGATTGATTAGATCTACTTTTGATAAATGTACAAAAGAATGTGGAACATTTAAAATAAATAATCCAAAAAGACAAATGTGTTTATTTTCTTGTAAAGCGAGTATGTTGGAAAAAGAAATTCCTGCAATGAAGAAACATGGTGCACCTCCAGATGAGATTTCTAAAAAAGAAGCTGAATTAGCAAGAGTAAAAGGTACACTAGGACGGTATAAAGTAAACCAGTAAATTTAATAGAAAAGGTGAATAAATGAAAATTAGAACAGTTAATGAAAATATTAATGAATCTACTACTTCAAAAAAAGTAATAGATCCAGAAAATATATTTTTTAGAATTAGTAACTTACTAAAAGAAAATGATTATGATATAGTTGGTTCAAAACTTAAAAAAATAGAAGAAATGGAAAAAGAATTAATAGAAAAAGAATTAGGGCTAACCAACTTAATAAATAGATCAATTAAAATAGAAAGTGAAACAAAACATTTGTTATCACAATTACGATCAGAAAATATAGTTATAAGAAAAAAATTGATTGAAATGTTAGGAGAGTGAAGTAATGAATATTTTAAGAACTAATATTCCTGATCTTGAAGAATCTATAGATAAACAAAAAGTTGATTTAGCTGATAAAATTCTAGAAGTTCTAATTCCACTAATGAATCAAAAATATCAAGATAAAATAAGAAAGATTAAAGAGTTGAAAAAAACAGTAGTGGAAAAAAAGAAAGAAGTAAATAATAAAAAAACTGATTTAGAAATTTTACTAAAGGAATATTCTAAAAAGAAAAAAGTTAAAACTTTATTAGAAAGAATTATGAAACTATTGGGATCTGGGTTGTTAGTTGGTGAATTTAAAAAAGAGATGATAGTTGTTTTAAAATCAATTGAACAGTTAAATGAAGAGAAATTAGATTATTATTTGGCGGAAACTTACAGAGTTTTTAATAAAAAACATTCAGAAACAAACTAAAAGATAAAAATATAGCTTCAGAAACAAACTGAAAAATATTTCATTATAAAGAATATCTAATCTTATAAATTTAATAGAACATATTCTAAATAATGTATTTAATTCGGTTGGATTTTGTACAGAAAAATTCGGATCTAAAATTACTACTTATTAATTATGGAGGAAAAAAATTTATGAAAGAACTATTAATGGAAGCTTACAAAGCAACCAAAAAAGTTTCTGGTATTGATCCCTCAAAACCTGGAAACTTGAAAGCGATTTTGCTAGACGACAATTCTTGGGAAACATATAGAGATAGTTTAGCGGAAGGGTTGGACAATAAAAAAGATAAAGAAATTTTTAAGATGTTATGTGAGAACACAAGAGTTAGTTTACTTGAAAACTCTATGTTCCAGATTAATCCGTACGAATCTTTAACGATGCCTATTCTAAGAGTCTTTTATCCAAAGTTTATAGCCAAAGAAGCAGTTACTGTTTCTCCAATGGATAAACCAGAATCTGTGAAAGCGTTCATTAAAGCAACATTTACACCATCTAATAGCGTAACTGCTTACAACGCTCCTGTTCTTACCCCAGATATTTCTGGAGGTCCTGGAATAGGTACTTCTGTTACTGCTACTTTATCCGTTCCTCTACAGGATCATAATATTATTGTAGACGATATTCATCTAACACTTGGTCAGGCACATTTAGAAAGAGATTTCGAGATTACCGGAGTAAGTGATGGAACTTCATGGACTGATGTTTCTGTTGTTCCTGCTGTTGAAGGTCATTTTAGTTCTACAGTACCTGTTGGTCTTGTCGGTGGACATGGTGCTGGGAATGATGTTATTTCTGGATATATTGATTATTTAGCTGGAACTATTTCGATTTCTGCTGCAGCTTCTAAAGTTACAGAAATTCGTTATAAAGTTACCTGTTCTCTTGAAGAAAACCAGGTTAATCCAAAAGTTACAATGACTGTTGAAAAGATCAGACTGTATGCTAAAGACAGACAGATCCAGTCAAATTGGACTATTAACATGGAACAGGATATGAGAGCATTATTTGATGTTTCTATGCAGGCGGAAATTGTTAACCTGTTAGGTCAGCAAATTGCTTTAGATATCGATAGAGAAATTGTTCAGGCTTTAGTTGTTGCAAATTCTCGTTTGAATGGTACTAGCCATCAGGGTTCATTCTTAAGAACTCCTCCAGATACTTATACCTGGGGAACTAAGTATTGGCATGAAAATATAATCCCTGTGTTGAATAAACTTTCAGCTCAGGTTTATACTGATACCAATATTGATGCTGCGAATACAATTCTTGCTAACCCTCTTGATGTAGCTATTCTTGAGGACTTAAATGGATTTGCTTACACTGGAACTTCTACTAATAACGGTGATGTTGGTTATCGTACTGCTACAGTAGCTGGTGGAAAATGGAAGATATTAACAAGCGCAGTTGTGACACAGGGTAATATGACTCTTATCTACAATCCTTCCGATGAGATTAGAGCTATTTACTTCTACGCCCCATATGTGCCAAGTATCCTTCATCCATACCCACTAGGATACACTCCTAGTTTAACAATCTTATCAAGATATGCTACAGCCTTGGTAAGATCAGGTGGTATTGCTGGATTGACTATTGGAGCTTAATAGTTAACTAAATTTAAAACAAAAAAAGACCTGGATTTGAGAAATCTTTCCAGGTCTTTTTTTACGTTGAAAACACTATTCGATCATGGTTTTCTTTTTCAGTCTGGTTCACTGCAGCCGTATGGATTTCTTTCAGGGGGTGGTTCACTCACTTACGATGGGTTTCTCCTTCATCCTGGTTCACTAAATACTTTAGGATTTCTTTGACTTCTTGGTTCACTGCTACCTCTTGGGTTTCTTAACGCGCTTGGTTCACTTTTGATCCTTGGGTTACTTTGACTTCTCGGTTCACTTCACATACGTGGATTTCTTGGCTTTCGTGGTTCACTACCCTGGCATGGATTTCTTGTCCAGTTTGGTTCACTCATGTCTTCTGGTTTTCTGATCGACGATGGTTCACTAATTCTTAATGGGGTTCTTGTTCTCCATGGTTCACTTGAAGCAGTTGGGTTTCTTGTCTTCCATGATTCACTAATTATTTGCGGATTCCTTGTTCCTAATGGTTCACTTTTTTCAAATGGATTTCTTATTAAATATGGTTCACTTTTTCTGTTTGGGGTTCTAATGGTTTCTGGTTCACTTAATTATCATAGGTTTTCTATTTAATGATGGTTTGTTCCTCCTTTTATTTTACTGGTTAGTCCTTTTATTTTTAAAAAATTCATTAGAAAATAATGGATTTCCTAAAGGTTTAAGGTTCATATACTTTTTTGAAAGTTTTTTCCTTTCAGATCTTCTTGCTGAACTTCTTTTTTTAGATACTATTTTTTCTGCATTAAATTGTTCTACTTTTCCAGAATCTATATCTTCCTGACATATACAATTATAATCAGAAAAATTTTCAACTCTTTTAATAATTTTTCTAGGTATTACTATTCTATGACTTTTACTTAGAAACATTATAAAAGAATTATAAGATTCAGAATCATTTTTTCTATACCAATCTAAGAAATTCTCGTATATTTTACGAGATGATTGATTCATACCTAAACCAGGAACTATGACATAAAATATGTCAATTTTCTTATCTGCATAATATACAATAAGAATACATCTTTTAAATATTTCTTCGTTAACAAAATTAGGATTTATATCTTCCTTTTTAAAAATAGTTGTTGGTACGGAATAGGAAGTATAATCGTATTCCGGAAGATAATCAAAATGATCAATTCTAATATTTTGATAGTAATGATCATTCGCATAATTACGCGTAGACATTTTATTTCTCCTTTTTATTTAAGTTGATATTTTAAAAAATTCAATAACTTCTCTCTTACATTAATTAATATATATAGTAAAACAAACAAAAAAAGATATAAGTTAGTAATTCACTTATACCTTTTTTCACTATCTTGACATGGGTTTCTTTTTCAGGACGGTTCACTAAACATGCATGGATTTCTTCACTAAAATGGTTCACTAATTGTTGATGGTTTTCTCTTTTACATCGGTTCACTTTTCCGGATTAGGTTTCTTAACTTTTCTGGTTCACTTTGCCACTCAGGAGTTCTTTTCGATTATGGTTCACTTAATATTATTGGGTTTCTTTTGAATTTTGGTTCACTACAATGTTATGGGTTTCTTTTATACGGTGGTTCACTCTTCTTCCTAGGGATTCTTCCTTTCGATGGTTCACTTTAATTCATTGGGTTTCTCGGAAACGGTGGTTCACTTCAATCAACTGGATTTCTCTCGATCCTTGGTTCACTATATTATTATGGGTTTCTTTTCGGTAAATGGTTCACTTTTCATCTTTGGGTTTCTTTTTACCAGTGGTTCACTGCATTTGGCTGGTTTTCTCCGTGATCCTGGTTCACTATATTTTCTTGGATTTCTTTTTAATATTGGTTCACTTTCTTCTGCTGGGTTTCTGTTTCGACATGGCTCACCTCACTCATTCGGGTTTCTTCCAAGTCAAGGTTCACTGGGTGGGGCTGGTTTTCTCGGAGACAATGGTTCACTAAGAAGTCAT
>Ga0209777_10001132_pt1 | contig 40149 bp, 41 predicted proteins | sample FrelakmetHBP12HB_FD_187147 | JGI IMG/M metagenome (GOLD analysis project Ga0209777, IMG submission 187147) | Freshwater lake sediment microbial communities from the University of Notre Dame, USA, for methane emissions studies -HBP12 HB (SPAdes)... | ecosystem: Environmental > Aquatic >...
CCGACATATCTCACACTGTCCATGAAGGGTGTTCCTTTCTTAGCGCTTTGGTTGTCTGATTCAGCACAGCAACCGCAGCCTACTCGAAAGGGGCGCCCTTTTATAATGCGTGGCCCCTAGGCTACCGTTGCGGAGGAAATTCTCTCTTTGCTCTTGCTTTGAACCATTTCAGCAGTGACTGTTGGCGGCGGTCATCCATGAAGTCCGAGATAGCAAAACGCTGGAGGCAGCCGTATCGAGCGTGGTAAATGGCGACCCCACTCGCCTTCTCTTCGCAGCCGTCGATGCCGCCGATGCAGGACAAGAGGTAGTACCCAACCAACTGAGGGAACGCATCTTCTGTTGTCTCTGTGAGGTATTTCGAGGTCTTGATCTCAATCAACGTGGTGTCAATGAACAGGTCTGCGTCGGCCCCGCCCACAAGGCGAGAGGCCGCGCCAAACGTCGGGTTGAGCACGCAGACATGCGCCGCCTTGAAATCATCCAATGGCACGGAGGCCACCAGATTGCGGAGATCATCCACTAGCCGGTTATCGGCACCCTGTCGGACCCACTGTCGGCCACGATAGACGGGATCGAGTTGCGCTAACTCGATTGCGACGCGAATGAGGGTTTCGTCGGGGGGTTCCTTGTCTTTACGCTTCAGGTACGAAGCGTGGAGCTCCCGCGCGGCTTTTACTATCTTCTGTGCTTCCTTAGCATTCTGCCGCTCCGAAGGCTTGTGCTCCAGCAGAGCGAGAGAAGCCTCAGCCACCCACTTCCCGCTTATCGCACTTCGGTCTAGCTTCTCAAGGTAGAAGCGCAATAAGTAATCAAACGCCGTGCCCGTCAGCCTACGGACTTCTCTGCTTATCGTCACAGGTGGGGGTACCTTGATCTCCATCTCGAGTTGCTGGTGAGGCATCGGCGCATCACGACGGAGGCGTTCCTTGACGTCCGGAAGTCCTATGAAGCTGGACAGGCTCATGCGGTCGGGCTTGTACCACCTCGAAATCCAAGAGAAATTCCGCCTTCTGCACGAATTCCGTTCATCGTCTAACATATTGGAACTATGGCAGTGGGCTCCCCGACGATAATCACTCCCGAACTGAGCGCCAAGCGCGACGCGCTCTTCGCCCACCTGCGCTCCCTGGGCAAGCTGCTGGTGGCCTACTCCGGCGGGGTGGACTCCGCCTACCTCGCCTGGGCGGCCCATCAGGCGCTCGGCGACCGCATGACGGCCGTCATTGCCGACTCGCCCTCGCTGGCGCGCACCCAATTGCAGGATGCCCTCGACTTCGCGGCTTCGCATGGCATCCCCGTGCAGACCATCGCCACACACGAGATGGAGAAGCCTGAGTACCAGCGCAATGACGCCATGCGCTGCTTCCACTGCAAAGACGAACTCTTCACAGTCATGGAGGCCTTCCGCGCCGCGCACGGCTACGACGCCGTCGCCTACGGCGTGAACCTCGACGACCAGGGCGACTGGCGTCCGGGGCAGCAGGCCGCGAAGCTCCACGGTGTTGCCGCGCCACTCCTCGAGTGCCAACTGACCAAGGCCGACATCCGCGCCCTCGCCGCTGCGGCCGGGCTGAGCGTGTGGGACAGGCCCGCCTCGGCCTGCCTCTCCTCGCGCATCGAGTACGGGCGTCCGGTGACGCGCGAGGCGCTGGCGCAGGTGGAAAAGGGCGAAGAGGTCCTTCGCCGGCTGGGCTTCCGCCAGTTCCGCGTCCGCCACCACGGCGAGATGGCGCGCCTGGAGATCGCCCGCGAAGAGCTGCCGCGCGTTATGACCCCTGAGATGTTCGAGACCTTCAGCCGCGAGTTCCGGGCGCTGGGCTTCCAGTTCGTGGCGCTGGACGTGGAGGGCTTTCGCTCCGGCTCCATGAACCGCCTGCTGCCTCCTGACGCGATCCGCGGCGGCCGCTGACATCCTGCTGCGACGTGCTTCCGCGCCGTTGTTTAACGCTGTAATGGCGCGCTTCCGCGTGAGATAATCAGTTTCCATGCCCACTCGGGTTGGACGCCTTCTGGAGCTTATGATCCGTCGAATCGTCGCCGTCGTGTTTCTCTGTCTGCTGGGCTGTTCCGCCCAGCAGGCCGTCAGCCCTGACCTCAATCAGCGCATCGAGCGCCAGGTGCGAGCCTCGCTCAGCATTCCGCCGTATGTCCAGGTGGAGATCGGCCAGCGCAAGCCCAGCGAGTTTCCGGGCTTCGACGCGCTGACGGTGAAGTTCACCTTCGGTGAGAAGAGCAGCACGCGCGAGTTCCTGCTCTCCGGCGACGGCAAGACGCTCTACTCGATGACGCGCATGGACCTCACCGCGGACCCGTTCGCCAAGACCATGGCGAAGATCGACCTGACGGGGCGTCCGATGCGCGGCAACAAGGACGCCAAGGTCACCGTGGTGATCTATGACGATTTCCAGTGTCCCTACTGCAGCCGCTTTTACGACACGCTCTTCAACGACGTGATGAAGACCTACGGTGACCGGGTGAAAGTGTATCTGAAGGACTTTCCGCTCTTCGAGATCCACCCCTGGGCCGGCCGCGCGGCGAATGACGCCAACTGCCTTGCGGCACAGAGCAGCGGCGCCTTCTGGGATTTCTCCGACTATGTGCACGCGAACGGCAGGACCATCACCGGGCAGGGGCGCCCCGTTGACGTGCAGCTCGCCGAGTTGGATCGGCTGGCGTCGGCGGCCGGCCAGCGCCACTCCGTGGACAGCACCAAGCTTGCCGAATGCCTGAAGGCGCAGCCGTCCGAACAGATGACCGCCTCGGTGAAGGAAGGCGAGGCGCTGGGCGTCGCCGGTACGCCCTACATCATCATCAACGGCGAAAAGCTCGACGGAGCGCTTCCTGCTTCCGAGCTAGAGACCGCGCTCGACCACGCACTGCGTGATGCCGGCGAGGGCCCACCGGCGCCCCCTGCCATGGTGCCCGTGGTCCCGCCCAAAGGTTCCGACTGAGGAATACTTGCGATGGAGAAACAGATAGTGAGCTCTTCCAGATCCACCCTGATGTTGCTGGGCCGCTGCGCCCTGCTGCTGGCAGCGGTGTTCTTTCTTGCCCTGCCGGCGTGCCAGAGCAGCGGCGGCGGTGACGATGTGCTTGCCCGTGTGAACGGCCGCAAGGTCCTGCGCTCCGAGGTGGAGAAGTACTTCCGCAACCAGACCGAAGGCGCGCAACCCAGCGAGGAGCAGGCGCAGAGCCTGCGCCTCAGCATCGTGAAGCAGTTGATCGACGACGAGATCCTGATGCAGCGCGCCGAAAAGCTCAATCTCGTGGCGACCGACGAGGAAGTGGAGAGCAAGCTCAACGAGATCCGGGCCCCCTACACGAAGGAGGAGTTTGACCAGAGGCTGAAGGACCGCAAGCTCACGCTGGATGACTTCAAGCGCGACCTGCGGCGCAGCCTGACGGTGGAGAAGCTGCTCAACAAGGAGATCACCTCCAAGATCGACATCAGCGACAGCGACATCACCAACTACTTCAACCAGCACAAGGGGGAGTTCAACCTCATCGAGCCACAGTACCACCTGGCGCAGATCCTGGTGACCTCGCAGCCCAATCCGCAGGTTCGCAATCTCAAGAATGACAAGGCGCAGAACGACGCCGAGGCCAGAAAGAAGATCCAGATGATCGCCGGCCGGCTCGACAGCAACGAGGATTTCGCCACGGTGGCGATGAACTACAGCGAGCAGCCCGAGACCTCCCCCACCGGCGGCGACCTCGGCTTCATCCCCGAGTCATCGTTGAAGCCGGACAAGCAGGCGTTCGACGCCATCAGCAAGCTGAAGCCGGGGCAGTTCACCCCGCCGCTCGCAGCTGCCGACCCGGCCACCCATCAGTCCGCATACCGCGTCATCAGGCTCATCTCCAAGGAGCCCGCGGGGCAGCGCGACCTGAACGATCCACGGGTCCAGCAGTTCATCCGCGACCAGTTGCGCACCTCGCGCGAGCAGCTGCTCAAGAGCGCCTACTATGAGTCGCTGCACAACAACGCCACGGTGGAGAACTATCTCGCCGACCAGATCCTGAAGAGCACCGGCACCAAGTAACCGGCATCCATAAATGGAGAAGCCCCGCCTTCGGGCGGGGCTTTTGCTTGGGCGCCGGCAGGTTCTTCTGCGCTACTCTATGACGGCCAGCACGTCGCCGGCGTTCACCGTGTCGCCTTCCTTCACCGCGATCTTCTTCACAATGCCCTTCTTCGGCGACTTGATCTCGTTCTGCATCTTCATCGCCTCCACAACAACCACGCCCTGGCCGGCCTCGACGAGTTCATCCTGCGGGACCACGATGCGCACCACCTTGCCGGGCATGGGGGCCACGATCTTCGCCGGCCCGGCCGCGCCCTCCGAGACCGCCCTGCGGCTGCGCAGCGAGCGCGGATCGCGCACCTCGGCGGCGAAGCGCTCCGAGCCCACAATCAGGTGGGTCTCGCCGAGCAGCGAGTACTCGCGCTTGATCTCCCACTGCTTCGCGCCGTCGAGCACACTGAGGATGTCGTGCGCGGTGACGGCCACGTCGAGAACCATCTCTTCGCCGTCCACCTTGCAGTTCCAGGTGCCACCCTTCTGTTCGAGCTCCACCTTGTGGAGAGTACCGTCGATGAGCACCTCGTACTTCATCGCAGCGCCTCCTCCCGGCCCGCTTGCTTCCATCCGCCGGCGGCCGGCGCCGGGCTGGCTGACGGCGCTCTTGCCTGCGGCGATGAATTGCCCAGTGCGTCCGGATCGACCCTGGGAGGAAGCGCCTGGGCGAAGATGGCGGCGGCGACGGCGGCAATCGGCCGCCGGGCACGCGTCAGCTCATTCACCACCGGCGGTTCTTTCAACAGCCGCTCCAGGAAGCCGGTGTCGAGCTTCGCGGCCCGGAAGTCCGGATGCATCAGGATGCGGCGGAAGAGCGGAATGTTCGTCTTGATGCCGCCGACGAAGTATTCGAACAGGGCACGGCGCAGGCGTTCGATCACCAGTTCACGCGTTTCCCCGTAGCCGATGAGTTTGGCCAGCAGTGGGTCATACTCCATGGGCACGGTCCAGCCTTCGTACATGCCGCTGTCGCGGCGGATGCCCGGCCCGGAGGGCGCGATCAGGCGGGTGATCCGTCCCGGAGAGGGGAAGAAATTGTTGTCCGGGTCTTCGGCGTAGATGCGGCACTCCATCGCGTGCCCCCGGATGCTGATGTCTTCCTGCTTGACGGGCAGAGGCTGGCCCGCGGCCACGCGGAACTGCATGTGCACCAGATCCAGCCCGGTCACCAGCTCGGTGACCGGATGCTCCACCTGTAGCCGGGTGTTCATCTCCAGGAAGTAGAAGTTCTTCTGCTCATCAACCAGGAACTCCACCGTGCCGGCATTGCAGTACTTCGCGGCCTTGGCCACGCGCACCGCCACCTCTCCCATGCGCCGGCGCATCGCGGCGTCCACCACCGGCGAGGGCGCCTCCTCCAGGACCTTCTGGTGGCGGCGCTGCAGCGAGCATTCGCGCTCGCCCAGGTAGATGACGTTGCCGTGAGTGTCGCCGAAGATCTGCATCTCAATGTGGCGCGGGTTGACGATGTACTTCTCCATGTACACTTCGCCGTCACTGAAGGAGCGCAGCGCCTCGCTGCTGGCCGCCTCCAGCGCCGGACGGAGCTCTTCGGGCGTGTGCACCACGCGCATGCCCTTGCCGCCGCCTCCGGCCGCGGCCTTCAGCATGATGGGGTAACCGATCTTCGCGGCGACCTTCAGCCCCTCCTCGGCGCTGGTCAGGCCCTGTTCCGTCCCGGGGACAAACGGCACCCCGGCCTTCTTCATCTGCTGGCGGGCGCGCGTCTTGGAGCCCATGCTCTCCATGGACTCCGCGCTGGGGCCGATGAAGACGAAGCCGTTCTCCTTGCAGGCGCGAGCGAATGCGGCGTTCTCCGAGAGGAACCCGTAGCCGGGATGAATGGCCTCGGCTTTGCTTCGGCGGGCGGCGTCAAAGATCTTCTGGAAGTTCAGGTAACTTTCGCTGGCCTGTGAGGGTCCGATGTGGACAGCGTAATCGGCCTTGCGCACATGTAGCGCGCGGCGATCGGCGTCAGAGAAGACCGCGACGGACTCGATTCCCATCTCGCGGCAGGCACGGATGACGCGCACGGCGATCTCGCCGCGGTTGGCAATCAGGATGCGTCGGAACATGATGGCGTGCCTCAGGCAGCAGAAGGATGATTGTGCGGGCAATCCTAACAGGATGGGGTGTGTGCGTCCAAGCGCACGTTGCCGGGGAAATGACAAGGAGCCTCCCAGGGGGAGGCCCCTCTGTTCGCCGTCAAGAGAACGCGCTTACTTGCCTTGCGGCTGGTCCAGCGTGATGCCGCCCGGACCCTGCTGCTTCTCGGCCTTTGCCTTCTTGATTGCCAGGGTCTTGTCCGTCCAGTCGTCGGCCGTCTTCAGGTCGGCGGCGCGGGCTGCCGGGTCGTCGCAGGTGTAGTCGGCGCGCTCGCGATAGAGCAGGTTCAGATAGGCCATGGCATCGTCGTAATCGGGACGCAGTTGCAGCGCCGTCTGCAGCAGCTGCATGCCCTCCTCGACGTGCGCCGAATTTCCCGCCTTGAGCTCGTCGCAGAGCTTCTGGTCCTTCTTCGGGCGCAGCGGCTCATTCGGCTTCAGGTCGGTGATCAGGGAGCGCTTCTGTATGCGGGGCACGTAAGACTGCGTCCAATCGATCACCGCCACCGAATAGTAGGTCTCGGGATCGTTGGGGTCAACCTCTACCGCCATCTTGTAGTACTTCTTGGCTTCTTCCCAGTTCTTCTGCTGCAGGTACAGATAGGCGATGCCCTTGATGGCGCCCGAGTTCTTGGGGTCCTCGGTGATCACCGTCTTGTATTCCTCGATGGCCGAGTTCGCGTAGCGGGTGTTCTCCGGCGTGTCCGCGCCCGGGGTGACCTGCTGGGCATAGGCGGTCGCCAGATAGAGTCGCGCGTTGAGCAGCGCCGGGTCTCTCTCCACTGCCTCCTGGAAATGCGCGATCGCTTCCTCGTAGCGCCCGTTCTTGTAGGATTTCACGCCTTTGTTGAGCTGGTCACGCGCCATCAGCTTGTTGCAGCCCGCCGCCGAAAGCACCATGACCAGGATGGCCAGGCCAGCCAGTATGCGTAGGAGTCTGTTCATTGTTATCACCTTCCGTTGCCAATCGGGATGTCCGATCGGGCGCATTCCGTCCGAACCCGGACGCTGGAGGCACTGCCGCCCGCGCGCCGAATCCGGTCCTTGCATGGCCGGGAAACGGGAGGCGGGAGCGCGCTCGCGGCACGCCCCCAACCAACTCAGTTTCCAGCCATCGCCGGGATGAGACTACTGGCCGGCTTCGATTCTGGCCGTGATCAGACCGATCTTGTCCACGCCGGCGGCGTGGGCCTTGTCGATCACTTGTGCAACGTTCTGGTACTCGATGTCAGGATCGCCCTTCACGAACGCGATCTTCTCGGCGCGCGTCTTGAAGATGTCCTCCAGTTGCTTCTGGAGACCGTCCCAAGTCGCGTCATCCTGGTTGATCTTGAGCGTGGGGTGAATGCCGGGGCCCTTCAGCACCTGAATGACGATGGTACGTACGTCAGACGGAGGCTGCTGTGTCTTGTCCTTCGGGGGCTGCGGCACCAGGGCGTCCAGACCCTTCGGCGTCAACGGTGTGATCACCATGAAGATGATGAGCAGCACCAGGAGGACGTCAATGAGCGGCGTAACGTTGATGTTCGCGTTCGTGCCGCCTTTACTACCAGCTGTCATTCCCATGACGTATCCTCCTTCAATTCACGCCGCCGGGCGGCGGCGCGGTGGTCTTGCGCTGTTCGGTCAGCAGGCCCAACTGGTCCACGCCGGCCGAACGAACGTCATCCACCACTTCCACCACCTTGCCGTAGAGGGCGCGCGCGTCCGCTTTCACATAGACGCGCTTCTCGCCGGTCTTGTTGGACAGGCGGTCCTTCACCTTCTCGGTGAGCTGATCAGGTGAGATCTGGTCGGAGCCGAAGAAGACCTTGCCGTCATGCATGACTGACACCAGCAGAGCATCATCCTTGTCGGCGTCCGGCATCTTCACCGGGTTTTCGGTTACGGCCAGGTTCACACTGACGCCCTTCTGCAGCATCGGCGTGATGACCATGAAGATGATCAGGAGCACCAGCATCACGTCCACCATGGGGGTGACGTTGATGTCGGAGTTGACCTCCTGAATCCGTTGTTTCTTCTCAGCGGTTGTAGACATGCTCGGCATACTCGCCTCCCGGCTTACTTACGCATGCCGCGGCGCTTGATGAAATAGTCGACCAGCTCGCTGGAGCTGTTGTCCATCTCCACGTCGAAGGCTTCCACGCGTCCGGTGAAATAGTTGAACATCCAGACGGCCGGAATGGCCACGAACAGGCCCATGGCGGTGGTGACCAGCGCCTCGGAAATGCCGCCGGCGACCGCGCCCAGACCGGTGTTCTTCGACTGCGACATTCCCTGGAAGGCGTTGATGATGCCCACCACGGTGCCCAGCAGTCCGACGAAGGGGGCGGTGGAGCCGATGGTGGCCAGTCCCGAGAGTCCGCGCTTCAGTTCGGCGTGAACGATGGCCTCGGCACGCTCGAGAGCGCGGTTGCTGGCTTCCACCTGCTCGCCCGGGATGTCGTTGGACACGCCGTGCGCCTTGAACTCCTGCAGGCCAGCGGTGACGACCTTCGCCAGGTGGCTCTTCTTGTTGCGCTCCGCCACCTTGATGGCTTCGTCGATCTTGCCGTCGCGCAGAGCGCCGGCCACGGCCGGAGCAAAGGCACGCGACTGTTTGCGGGCAGCGCTGAACGCCATCAGGCGGTCAATCATGACGCCGATGGACCAGCCGGACATCAGGAACAGGACGACCAGAATGATCTTGGCCAGAATTCCCATCTGGTGCCAGAGTGAGACCAGGTCCCAGCCCACGGCCGCTTGTTCTTCGTAGATCCAAGTTGCTAGGTTCGCGAGAAACATGAGTTGATTATCCTCCTCAAACTAGTTCGTACTTCATTCGTACCCCGGAGGCACGGCAGAAACCTGCAGCAACTCCGAGGATGTTCACCGGCCGCCAGCGGCAGCCGGCACTGGAGCCCACGCGGCGGTCATCTTCCAGACTGCGGGACTCTCCCTGGAAACTCAGGATCATCCGGCATCAATGACCGGGATGCGGAGCGCTCATCCGGCGACATCGCCGCCGAACGGGAGCTCCTGGAGCCCGACTAGGATCCGGTCAAGCTGAAGTTCACGGTGATCTGTGTATCCACTTCGACCGGCTCGCCATTCAGGAAGTAGGGGCGATAGCGCCACTGCCTCACGGCGTCGAGCGCGGACTGCACCAGCATGGGGTGGCCGCTCACGACGTGCAGATTCTGAATGGTTCCGTCCTTGCCGATCACCGCCTGCAGCACCACCTGACCCTGCACGCGGGCCTGCTTGGCCAACGGCGGGTAGTTGGGCTGCACTTTGTTGATCAGCATGCCCTGGGTGACACCCTGCGAAACCGTGATGCGCCTCGGAGGAGCCACGTGCGCGGTGGTGGAGGCAAGGTTGCCCAGCACGCCGCCGAGCACGCCGCCGCTCGAGCCGCCCGGAACGCCGCCGAACACGCCGCCAACCACGCCGCTGCCCGGCGGAGCCATCTCCTCTTCGTGGAGGATGGCAATCTTCTTCGGGATCGCCGTCGGCGTCCGCAACTGTCCTCTATCCAGCTCCGACGCAGGGGGCGCCTTCATCATCTGCGCTGCCGCAGGCGGTGGGGGTGGAGGAGGCGGAGGAGGAGCCACGAGGAACGTCGAGAGGGCCGTCGTGGGTAGAGCTTCGGTGTAGATCAAGGGAATCAGAATCAGCACGCCCACCAGGAACGCCTGCAAAAGGAATGAAAATGCGGTGAACCATGGGTTCGTGCGCTTCAGCTTCCCGGCCGATTCTAGAAGGCTGTCTTCAAACATAAGCCTGTTCTCCGTCTTACATATGACTTAGACACCGGGGTCGCTCGATTTGCTCCCGGAAAGAGGGGAAGGTCAAGAAAAAAACGGTCACAACCGCAACCCTTCCGGTTCCAAGCCTTTACCGCATGCCGGAACACGACGTTCGGCCCCGGCAGTACTTACCTTTCACGACCAAATCTCGCGCCGCCGCTCCGCCGTCCCCTCCGGCCTCCGGCTGCGAGAGGTTATGCCTTCACCTTTGCCTTGTCCTGGCGCACCGCCGGCAGAGTGGCTCCTCGGCCGCTGCGGCCCGCCCGCCAATCCTGGTATGCCACCAGCATGGGAGCGGCGATGAAGATCGATGAATAAGTGCCAATAATAATGCCAATCACCAGGGCCAGGGAGAAGCCGTGCAACACGGCCCCACCGAAAACGAACAAGGATAGCACAGTAAGGAACGTCAGGCCCGAAGTAAGTACCGTCCGGCTCAGCGTCTGATTAATGCTCTTGTTGACGATGCTAGTAAGGTTCTCGCGACGCAACAGCTTCACGTTTTCCCGGATACGATCAAAGACCACGATCGTATCGTTCATGGAATAGCCAACAAGGGTCAGAATCGCCGCAATGACTGTAAGGGAAATCTCGATATTCAGCAACGAGAAAAAGCCCACGGTGATGATGGTGTCATGGAAGCAGGCCACCACCGCGGCCACTCCGTAGATGAGCTCGAAGCGGAACCAGAGGTAGATGAGCATTCCCAGCAGCGAGTACAGGGTGGCGCGCAGCGCCTGGCCGCGCAACTGCTGTCCCACCTGCGGGCCCACGATCTCCACGTTGCGCACCGCAAAATCGGAGGTGTAGAAGTCGGCCTGCATGGCTTGCAACACCGCCGGCGGCGCCACGCCGGTGATCTCGCCCAGCGAATGCAGCACGCCGCCGCGCTGCTGGTCGCGGAAGTCGGTGATGGCACGCGCGACTTGGCCGTACTGCTGCTCAGCACCGGTGCCGGCGCGCAGCGGGTCCTTCTCCAACAGGTACCGTTGCAGGCTGCTGTAGCCGGTGTTGTTCAGGTCAATCTTGCCGGCTTCGGCATGGGTCTCCAGGGCACGGATGATCTCGTTCTTGCCCTGGTCGAGGGCCTGTTCGCTGGTCTCGCGGATATCCAGGGCGACGAGCACTTCGTTCTCAGAAGCCTTGTCGTAGGGCTGGATGCGGGCGTTCGTGATGCCGGCGCGCTCCAGCTCGGCGCGGATATTGTCCGGCTGCGGCGGGTGCGTGAACTTCACGTACACCAGCGTGCCGCCGCGGAAGTCCACGCCCAGCGGAATGCCGTGCCAGAAGATCATGGAGGCAACGCCGGAGACACTCAGCACCAGGGAGAGGGCAAGAAAGAACCACTTCTTGCCCATGAAATCAATCTGCGGATTGCGGAAAAGTTCCACGGATGAATCCTCAAAATCCTTCTGTCGCTAGATACTCAACGGCTCACCGCGCTGATGACGGTTCAGAATGCTATCGAAGATCACGCGCGAAACAAAGACCGCCGTGAACAGGTTGGCCAGCAGACCGAAGGTCAGGGTCACGGCAAAGCCCTTCACCGGGCCGGTGCCGAACAGGAACAAAATGGCCGCCGAGACGATAGTCGTCACGTGCGTGTCCACGATGGTCAACCAGGCGTGTCCGAAGCCCTGTTCCACCGCCGAGGGCGGCGTCTTGCCGGCGCGCACCTCTTCCCGTATTCGCTCAAAGATGAGCACATTCGAGTCCACGCCCATGCCGACGGTCAATATCAGTCCGGCGATGCCCGGCAGCGTCAGCGTCGCGCCGGTGAATCCCAAGAAGCCGAGCAGGATGACCAGGTTCAGCACCAGCGCCAGGTTGGCATTCACGCCGGCGAACTTGTAGTAAATCAGCATGAAGATCATGACCGCGGCCATGCCGTAGATGGCGGCCTTCACGCCCTGGCGAATGGAGTCGGCGCCCAGTGACGGGCCGACGGTCCGTTCCTCCAGGTACTTGATGCCCGCGGGCAGTGCGCCCGAGCGCAGAATCATCGCCAGATCCTTGGTCTGCTGGTCAGTGAAGGTACCGGAAATGCGGCCCTGGTCGCGGATGGCCTCGTGAATGTTCGCAACTTCCTGCACATGGCCGTCAAGCACGATGGCCAGCGGCTCGCCTACGTGCGCCGAGGTGAATGAGTAGAAGCGGTTGCCGCCGTCGCGCGTCAGGGTGAAGGTCACGTCGGGCTGGGCGGTCGTGGAGTCGCGTCCGGGCTGGGCGTCGCGCAGGTCGCGGCCGGTCACCGCCGAGGAACGCGCCAGGATGAAGTACTGCTGCACCGGCTCGCCGCCGGACTGGGCGCTCACCGTCTTGCCCGGCAGGATGATCGAATCTTCCGGCAGAATGCCGCCGTGCGCGGCCAGTGCCGCCTGCTCGCTGGGATAGGGCCGGATCTCGCGGGCCAGGCGGATCTCCAGCATGGCGGTGGACTGCATGATGTCCTTCACGCGCGCCGGGTCGTCCACGCCCGGCAGCTGCACCAGTATCTGGTACTCGCCGAGGCCGTGCTCCTGGATGACCGGCTCGCTGACGCCGAGCTGGTCAATGCGGTTGCGGATGGTCTCGATCGCCTGGGCCGCGGCGTGGTCTTTCAGGGTGCTGAGCATGCTGGCCTTCATGGTCAGGGTGTAGGTGTCGCCCATCGCCGAGCTCATGTCGTAGTCGGCGTAGCGCTCCTGCACCACGCGGCGTAGCTCGCCCAGGTTGGTGGAGGGCACGCCCTTGAGTTCGATCTGCTCGGGATGCTTCGCCGGATCCGGCTTGGTGACCTCGCCGTAGGCGATGGTGTTCGTCCGCAGGTCGTCCTTCAGGCGCTCGATCACCTGATCGGTGTCGGCGTTGACCGCGTCATTCACCTGTACCTGCAGGATGAGGTGGGTTCCGCCTCTCAGATCAAGACCAAGGTGGATGTTCTGCTGCGCTCCGGCGAGCAGGCCCCTTTCCTGAATGGCCGCCCAGCTCTCCTGCCAGTTCTGAGGAGGACCGACGAAGATCCCGCCGACGAAGACGATGAGCAGGACAAGGATGAAAACGACTTTCCAGAGCAGGTTCTTTTTCATGAAAACCGCGACCGCCTGTTAGGACTTCGGTGCATCGTCAACCTTTACCGAGACGATGGAGCTGCGGGTGACTTCGATCCGCAGATTGTCGGGAGGAACGCGCAGCGTCACCGTGCCGTCGCCGCCGTCCTCGGGATTCTTGATGGACAGGATGGTGCCCTGCAGCCCGCCGGAGGTCGTGACCCGGTTGCCGGACTTCAACTGACTGAGCATCGCCTGCCACTTCTTCTGCCGCCGCTGCTGCGGCAGGATGAGCAGGACGTAGAAGACGGCAAAGATGCCGACCATCATCAGGATGCTGAGCATCCCGCTGTTTGCCTGCTGCAATAACACAACTGCCGGAATTGCTTCCATGCTATCCACCTGATCTCATGCGCCGGAGGTATTCTGCGCGGCAATCCTGCCCGCGCCCGCCCGCCGTTTTCCCGCACAACCGTCGCAGGCGCGAGACACACTCCGCGCTGATTCGGCGCTCTCCTACTTCATGCCTGAAGATTCGGGGAGAATCGAAGGCCAGTCAGCATCTCCGACCGGCTCCCGGGCGTCGGCTCGAACCTCTCTCCCGGCGCTGACCCCGATGGCGAAACTGGAACTACGGTCGCTTCCGAGCGGCATCAGACAGCAGAGCGGGAACGTGCGAACTCCCCAGACAGTATAGCTTGCCGGACGCTGCCCGTAGTGTCAAGGACTTGAAGCTCTTCGGCACGTTCAGCCGACCAGCCCTGGTTCGGCAAGGGGAGTTGTAAAACCGGCGTATCCGCTTACCAGCGCCCCGCCCAGGGCTGGGCGGAGAAGCCGTGTCTGCTCACTTGCATCCGCAGCGGGACGCTGGAGACACCGCATCCAACTGCACCAACGAATAGCTATCGAACACCAGGCAGAGATTTGGGGTTTGAAATTGGCCGAAGCGAAACCTCACAGACTGAATGGGCTTGCCATCCGATATGACCACGATGAGATGCCGGCCACCCGGCTCCAGGCCGTCAATCTTGAGGCCCCCCTTGTGGGGCCAGCGAATCAGTTGCTTCTTGTCCAGCTTCAGCGTGAGCGTGGCCGGGTTGTACGCTCCACCCGGGGCAAATATGGTCGGCGGCACGTCAGAGATCGGCATAACGCAGAGTGTGCCGACTCCGTCCCCAGCGCAGTATGCGCTGCACAAGAACGAAACCAGCAAGAATATGATCGCCGCAATTCTCATGCACGCCTCTCGGGGAGAGCATACGACAGGCTGCTGCCAGAGGGAAACGAATTGTCGCTCCGCCTCACTCCACCGGCTCACCCTGCAGGATATTCTCCCGCGCCGCCTTCATCACCGCCATATAGTGCGCCAGGTTGTGCACCGTGTTCAGCACCTGCGCCAGCAGCTCGCCGGAGGCGTACAGGTGCCGCAGGTAGGCCCGCGAGTAGCGCCGGCAGACGGGGCAGCCGCAGGCGGGGTCGAGCGGCCCTTCGTCACGGATGAATCTCGCTTGCTTGATGTTCACGCGCCCCTCGCTGGTGAAGAGCAGGCCGTGGCGGGCGGCGCGCGTGGGCAGCACGCAGTCCATCATGTCCACGCCCAGAGACACATATTTCACGATCTCCTCCGGCGTGCCCACGCCCATCACGTAGCGCGGCTTGTGCCCCGGCAGGTGCGGCATGGTGGCCTCCACCATCTCCCACGTCTTCTCGCGCGGCTCGCCCACGCTCAACCCGCCGATGGCGTAGCCGGGGAAGTCCATCTCCACCGTGCGCTCGGCACTTTCGCGACGGAGATCGGCGTACATGCCGCCCTGCACGATGCCGAAGAGCGCCTGCGTCTGCCGTGGACCTTTCGTGGCCGACATCTCCTCGCACCACGGCGCCTCCTGCTTGTGGGCCTCGAAGTAGTCGCGGCTGCGACGCGCCCAGCGCAGGGTCAGCTCCATCGAGTCGCGCGCGCGGCGCTCGTCGGCAGGGAACTCGGTGCACTCGTCGAAGGCCATGATGATGTCCGCGCCGAGCGAGATCTCGGCGCCGATGGCCGACTCCGGCGAAAAGAAGTGCGTCGAGCCGTCGAGGTGCGAGCGGAACTCGACGCCGTCTTCCGTGAGCTTGCGCAGCTCGCTCAGGCTGAAGACCTGGAAGCCACCGGAGTCCGTGAGGATGGGGCGCTGCCAGCTCATGAACTTGTGCACGCCGCCCAGTGCGCGCACCGTCTCCACGCCGGGGCGCAGGTAAAGATGGTAGGTGTTGTTGAGCAGGATCTGTACGCCCAGCTCTTCCAGCATGTGCTGCGGCACGCCTTTGACGCTCGCCGCCGTGCCCACGGGCATGAAGACCGGCGTCTCCACTACGCCGTGCGGCGTAGTGATGCGTCCGGCGCGCGCGCGCCCACTGGTGGCCTGAAGCTGGAAGGCGAAAGACATCAGCAGGATTGTAAACGCAAGTGCCTAACACTCGGCCTTGGGCACCGTGGGGGCGCCCTCGCCCAGCTCTTTCTGCATCAGCACGCTGTCCAGCCAGCGGCCGAACTTCAGCCCCACCGATTCCAGCGTCCCCACCATGCGGAAGCCGAACTCCTCGTGCAGGCGGATGGAGGCGACGTTGGAGCTGTCGCCGATGGCGGCGATCATCTGCCGGCACCCGGCGCGCTCGCACTGCACGATCAGCTCGGCCAGCAGCGCGCGTCCCAGGCCGCGGCCAAGGTGCTGGTGGTGAATGTAGACGGAGTCCTCCACCGTTCGCTTATAGGCGATGCGCGGGCGGTACTGCCCGCCGTAGGCGTAGCCCAGCACCTCTCCGTTGACTTCGGCCACGATGTACGGGAAGCCGCAGCGCACGGTCTCCCGCCAGCGCCGCGTCATCTCCTCCAGGCCCGGCGGATCGTACTCGAATGACGCCGTGCCGCAGCGCACGTGGTAGTCGTAGATGGCGGTGATGGCGGCGAGGTCTGCCTCGACCGCCGCGCGAATCACCAGTCCCGGTGGTGGAGCCTTCATGGGCGCAGTATAGCCTGGTGCCCCAGGTTCGCGCCGCGCTTTCCGGCGCTAACCTGGGAACGCGATCCCGCCAACACAGTTTCTGCTTCAGGCTACTGCTGCCAGACGCCGCTTTCCACCATTCCCAGCGCCTCGCCGATCATCTCTTTCATTGCCGCGGTCACTTCCAGCATCTTCGGCTCGGCCTTGCGCAACTCCTCCGGCGCGGAGAACTTGCAGCGCGCCTTGGAGAACAGTGCGCCTCCGTCGAGCACGCCGTCGGCCGTAGTGACGCCGCCGGCCATGAGCTCCTTCATCCAGCTCATGCGCGGGAAGATGTGGAAATGCGTGGCCGTGCGCGACTCTCCGAACTGGCAGATGTAAACGCGCTCCGGCTTGATGAGGCTCTCGATGGCATCGGTAGAGTAGGTGAGCAGCAGGCCCAGCTCTTCCGAGGCAGCTCTGGAAAGGTCACCGGTATCGTCTGACTTGTAGTTTGAGGTGATGACAACGTATCCCGGTACGCCCACGTCGGGGCAATGATGGATGCTCCAGTGGGTGGTCCGCAGAATTTCGAACTTCTTGTCTGGCTTCATATGATTCCACCCTGTCGGGCTGGTAGCCCGCGTTCACATGTCACCGCACAGGTAACAGTAGCGCGCTTCGCACGTGCTTGCAGTGACCGGTGAGCCTGTTGCTTGGTTGTCGGAAGCCCGGTCCGATCAGCGCCGGATATACTGAACCGTGGCGCAACCACCCGCTCATCCCGCACCAGTTCCCGTTCACGCCGTCATCTTCGACTACGGCAAGGTGCTCTCCCTTGCGCCCACCGAGGCCGACTGGCAGCAGCTCGCCTCGGCCTGCGGAATCCTCCCCGTCGAGCGCTTTCAGCAAGCCTACTGGCGCTTCCGCGATGAATACGACTTGCGCGCGGTCACCGCCTTCGAGTATTGGAACCTTGTCGCCGCCACCGCCGGCCACCGGCTCGACGAAGCCACAGTCCGGCGCATCACCGCGCTCGACAACGGTCAGTGGACGCGCCCCAACCTGAGCATGGTCGAGCTTGCGCGCCGCCTGCGCCGCGCCGGAATGCGTACCGCCATCCTCAGCAATATGCAGGTGGAGATGCTCGCCGCCCTGCGCGCGAAGTTTGCCTGGCTGAATGAGTTTGAGGCGCAGCTCTACACCTGCGAGATCGGCGTGGTCAAGCCGCAGGCGGAAATCTACCTGCTCGCCTGCCGCGCCGTGAGCTGCGAGCCCGCCTACGCGCTCTTCCTCGACGACAAGCAGGGGAACATTGACGGCGCGCTCAACGCTGGGTTGCAGGCGCTACTGTTCGATACTCCGGAGAGGCAAACTCTGGTCGAGAGCTACCTGCGTGCGTGTGGCTTTCGCGAGCAAGGCTGAGTCGCTCCCTTTGATTGCCGTTGCTTCACAATTCACACGCATTGAATCGGAGAGCGCGCTACACTCGGGGCATTCGTGAGGCTGCTGGCATTATACGAGCGAGGAAGCTCGCTTGAAGGAGGAAGTCCATTGAAGATTACCCGCTGGCGCTGCGTCTCATGCTTGCTCTTGTTGTTTTGGATAGCTTCAAACGTCGCTTTCGCCCAGGACAACTCGAAGACCGGCAGCTTCGAGGGAGTGGTCGTGGACGCCATGGGAGTGCCTATCCCGAGGACAATTGTCTGGATTCACGAGGAAACCGGGAAGGCTTCCTTCTCGGCCCGGGCTGATCAGGATGGCCACTTTGCCATTCAGCTACCTGAGGGGTATTACCACGTACTGTTCAGCTCGCCAGGCTTTGCTGCGTTCTGCAAGGCGATTTGGGTTCGACCGGGCAAGCAGATCGAGCTGAAGGTGAAATTGAAGCCGGATCTGGAGAACTCTCAGTATTGATTAGCGCTTGACGCAGACTTGATGGTTTGGCCGCCGACGGGCGCCCCAGCTTTCCGCCTCTTACGGCTGCGGAATGCCCCACTTCTCTAGGAACTTGCTGACCACGATGATGGCCCGCGTGACGGTGCCGCGACCAACCTCGGTCTGGCCGTCGTGGACGGTCACCTTCAGGGTGATGAACCGGCCCTCCACCTTCTCCACCACTGCCTCGGCGCGCAGCACGGCGTTCAGCCCCGAAGGCGCGCGGTGCTCGATGTTGATGGCCACCCCTACCGACATCTCTCCCTCCTCGCAGAAGGGGTGCAGGGCGTGGAAGCCGGCGGTCTCCATAAGCCGGACCAAGTCGGGCGTAGAGTAAACCGGCGGCAGCTGGTGATGGTGCGCCGTGAGGGTGTTCTCGAACTTTACGCGCTCCTCGGCATGGCCTTGAGCGCCCACCTGGACCGGTTTCGCCATAGTCCGGCCAATGTACCTGCGAAACGGCAGGATGGCAAGGGCGCAGAGTCACCCTTGCGGGTGCGTTCCCGCATTGGCACCAGATTTCGTTGGCACAGATTTGCGGCCTGGTCCGCTCCCTCCGTTCGCCGCGAGTGCCCGGGCGCCCGAGACCATGTGATAGCGTGATGGGCTCAGACTCATCCGGAAGAGGAGATGAAATGAGGTCGCTGATCCTGTTGCTGATCGCCGCCGCCATCGCCATTCCCTGCACGGGGCAGACCGCGCCCGCGCCCTCCACTGCTACATCACCCTCCGATGAAGAGCAGGCCATCCGCAAAGTGATGGACGAGCAGGTCGCCGCCTGGAACCATGGAGACCTCGAAGGCTACATGGCGAGCTACTGGAATTCTCCAGAGGTGATGTTCTATTCGGGCGCCACTGAGACGAAAGGTTGGCAGGAGACGCTCGCCCGCTACCGCCACAACTACCAGGGCAAGGGCAAGACGATGGGGCAGTTGACCATGAGCAACGTGCGCATCGAGATGCTCGGCCCTGATGCCGCCCTGGTGCGCGCCGTCTGGAGCCTGAAGCTGCCCGACGGCAGCACGCCCCACGGCCTGACCACGCTCATCTTCCGCAGAATGCCCGAGGGCTGGCGCATCATCCACGACCACTCGTCGGGGGCGTGATGCGGGACATTCCGAACCCCGGCGGCTCCTGAGTTGCTCTACCCTCTCTTCGACCTGTCATGGCGAGCGATCCCGCAAAGCGGGAGAGTCGAGCCACCCTTTGTTTTCCTGGTGCAGAGAGAAGAACCAAACACAGGGTTCCTCGACTTCGGACGCGCGTCGTTCGGCGCGTCCTCCGCCCGGAATGACATTCAGGTAGGTTGTGTGCGGCCCCGGAGGGTTACTAGCTCGGGAAGTGGAAGTGCACATCCTGCCGCGAAGCCACGGCGACGCCATCCACCCTGGCCGGCACGAAGTGCCAGTGGCGCAGCGTCTCCACCACGATGTCGTCCAGGCCGAATCCCACCGTCTGCAGGACCCTGGTGCTGACCACGGTGCCATACTCGTCGATGGTGACCTCCACGATCACGTCGCCGCGGATCCAGTCGGGCAGCTTGGAGCGCGCGATAGGCGGGTCCGGGGCTTCCACCGGCAGGGCGATGCGCACGTCATGTTCATCGGCGAACCCGTAGGCGAGCGAACCGAGAATGTAGCCCGGCATCCCGGGCTTCAGCTCCTGGCTGGTGGAGGCCGCCTGCACCGCGGACGGCGTCTGGTACTTCTGAGTCGGCGGGACAAAGCTCGTGCGGCTGCGCTGGTCTTCGTCGCGCGGCTGGGCCTTGTCGGCGACGGTCACGCTCGCTCCCGGCAGATAGACGATGGTGGCCGCCCCCCTCCCGCCGAAGCCTTTCAGAGCGCCTTCCGAGCGCAGCAGCACCGGCTCGGGGCGAAAGTGCAGCGCGCCAATGACCGCCAGGTGCACGCACAGAGAGGCAACAAGGGCCAGCCGCCGGTTGCGTGAGCGTCCGGGTTGGAGAGAAGTGAACATCAGGGAATCAGATGCCGGATGTTAACTCCAAGATTACTCCATTCTTCACCCGCCGCACAGTTCATTGCAACCGGTAGCGCTCCCGCATCACCCGTTGCAGCCGCGGGTTGTAGATGAGCTCCCAGGCAAGCTCTTTGCCGGGAAACATCGCCAGCGCCGGGCGTCTGCCACCATGCTCGCGGCTTCTTCCACTGCGAGCGTCGGGTCCTGCGCAATCACGGACATCACCATGTTCACCATGATCTGCAGGCGGCGCAGCTTGCGGGACTCATCGTCTCCGCTCTCGCCCTGCCGCGGCGTTGGGCCGGATGGCGTCATTGTCAGCTCAGATGTGCCCGATGCGCCCGCCGTTGCGAACACCGGACGCGCCCGGTGGGGCTATGATGCCAGAGAAAGCTGCTCTGCGGAGTAGCAAAGCCAAGCACGCGGGCTGCATCCAATAAGCCGGAGGTGGGTATGGCGACGGAAGCGAACCAGGAGTTGGTGACAATCTTCGAGACCGAGCAGGAGTCCGAAGCCATGGTGGTGCACAGCCTGCTTGAGTCCGCCGGCATCGAGTCGCTGGTGACTTCGCTCTACGCCCAGCAGGAGGTACTGCCCGGCGTCGGCGGCGTGGTGGTGCGCGTGAGCCCGGAAGAAGCCGAGGAGGCGCGCAACGTGATCGCCGAGTACCGCAGCCATCCCCTCGCCGATGACAGCCGCGCGCCTGACGAAGGTCCTAACGCTTGAGGTGCGCCCCCGAGGCATCCAGGTAGAAGGTCACCGGGCCGAGCTCATCGGTCCGGAATGTTCTTGCGCCCGCCGCGCCGAGCCGCCGCAACACCTCCGGCCGCGGATGCTTGAACGAGTTGTGCCGCCCGTCGGAGATGACCGCCATCGCCGGGTGCACCGCCGCCAGGAACTCCTCCGTGCTCGAAGTGTTGCTGCCGTGGTGCGGCACTTTGAGCAGATCAACGCGCAGCGCACGGCCACGCGCAATCATCGCCAGCTCAATCTTCTTGTGGATGTCGCCCGGCAGCAGGGCTGAGGCTCCAAACGCTCCGCAACTGGCACGCAGCACCAGCGAGGCGTCATCCTTGTCGCGGACCGTGAGCGTTGCGCCGCGCTCCGGAGAGAGCACCTCGAAGTGTGCGCCGCCGAAGTCGAACTTATCGCCCGCATGGTGCAACACCGCGCCCGTCTGGCACGCAGTGGCCACGCGCATTAGCGCCAACCACTCCGGCGACGGGAGGTTCGGCCCCAACCATAACTCCCGCGGACGGAAGTTGCGGATGACGGCGCTCATGCCGCCGATGTGGTTCGCTGTGCCCGTGGCTGATGGCAACCGCGTCCAGCCGCTGCACGCCGCGCGACCACAGGTAGGGCGAGACCACGTCTTCGCCGACGTCGAACTCCGAGTGGCTCGGCCCCGCCGGCCCGCCGGAGTCCAGCAGCAGCGTTTTGCCCTCGGGCGTGATGAGCAGCAGCGAGTCGCCCTGGCCGACGTCAATCGCCGTGATCTCCAACGTTGAGGAAGGGTGGTGCAGCGGCCGATGCACGAAGACCACGCACAGCGCTGTCGCCGCCAGCGACGCAATCCCGAGCGCCACCATCCATCGCCGCCGCTCAACGAGCACAATCGCCAGGGCCAGCGCTGCCAGCCAGGCTACGACCGCCCAGTTCGCAGGCATCGCCAGCCGGATGTCGCGCAAGCTGCCGCCGCCCAGCTCGTGCACCGTGCCGCTGATGCCGGCCAGCGACCAGCCTGCAATCCACGCCAGCGGCGTGGCTACCCAGGTTGAAAAGTACGAGCACGAGACGGCCAGCACCGAGGATGGCATCAGCACCGCCGTCAGCGGAATCACCGCGAGGTTCGCCCAGAAGGTGTACGCCGCCGCGCAGTGAAAGTACCAGCAGGTGGGCAGCGTCATGGACATCTGCATGAGCAGAGAGAGCGTGACCAGCTCATACGTGGCCAGCGCGGTGCGGATCGTAAAGGGGAAGATGCGGCGCGCGAGAGTCGGCGGGAAAATGTTCGCCAGCTTTCCGCTCAGCAGGCGCAGGTCGAGCCGGAACTGCGCCAGCTTCGGCTCCAGCGCCGGGTCAAGCCCCATCGCCCACAGTTGGTTGAGCGCGCGCCGCCACGGCTCGGAGCTGCGCTCGAAGAGTGGCAGCGCAATGCCCGCGATGGTCACCACCGCCAGAAAAGTCATCTGAAAGCTTGCTTCGAGCGCCTGGTGCGGATTCCACGCCAGCAGCCCCAGCGCCGCTGCACCCACGCCGTTGAGAGCGTTGCGTTCGCGGTAGAGGAAGTGCGTGAGCTGCGTCGCGGCGATCATCAGCACCGAGCGCAGGATGGGCGCACCGAGATCCGTGAGCCAGGCGTAGCCGCAGGTGATGAGGATTGTCATGACGATGGCGGCGTCCATCCCGGCCCGCATCCGCCGCAGCGCAAAGTAGAGGAACGCCGCGAAAATGGAGACGTTCAGCCCGGAGACCACCAGCAGGTGATAGGTGCCGCTGCGCTGGAACTCCAGCCGCTGCTCGAGCGAGACCTGGGTGCGGTCGCCGAGCAGCATGGCGTCAAAGAGGCCCGCCCGCGGCTGCCGCCACAGGCGGTGAATGTGGGTGAAGATGGAGCGCCGCGCCATGCTGCGCCACCGCCCCACCAGGCTTCCCGAGCGGCCGGCGAGAATCTCCACCGTGGTGGCCCGCGCCGAGCCCACCACGGTCACGCCCTGCGAGTGCAGGTAGCCGACGTAGTCCATGGCGCCGGGGTCGCGGTAGTTCTCCGGCGGACGCAACCGCGCCGTCAGCCGCAGCCGCTCGCCGTAGGTGAACATCCGCATCGGCTGCACGTCGCCGGAGCCGTCGTCCTCCGGCTCCAGGTAGTCCGGCAGCTCTCCCGACTGCAACACTTTGTTGGGGATGTAGAGCGTGAGCCGCATCACGCCGTGTACAGGTTGGAGCGCGGTACCCGGTCCGCCGATCGTCTCCACCTGAAGGTCAATGTACTCGCGAGGGTCGGCGGGCGCAGTGATGCGCGAGACACCGTCGCGGCAGACCCAGCCGGTGAGGGTTACGTCCTGTCCGTCGGCCCAGGCCAGCAGTTCGGCCGGTGGAGGCGGCGGCAAGCGCGGCGAGCAGCGTTGCACGCGCCAGCCAGGGCCGGGCTGCCCGCAGTTCGAAGTAGAAGGCCGCCGCACACAGCAGCAGTGCCGAGCCCAGCAGGAGGTACGGCGGATGCCAGACTCTGTATTCCAGCAAGAGGCCGCCGCCGAAGGCGACGGCGGCCTGGAACATGGGAAAGCGAGGGCGCGCACGCCTGTAAGTGATGAACGCCAGCGCGCGCTTTTTCAATGCCTTGGCGAGCGCGCGCTGGAGCGTCTCACTCATTCCAGACGGTCAAGATCCTCCCTGCCCGTCAGTACGTTCCAGGCGAGCAGTTCGTAGTTGGCCACGCCCTTTTGCCAGCAGGGGTCGCCGTCGCGCACCTTGTCGAGCGCGGCGCGCACGTCGCCTTCGTCAGGCAGGCGCACCAGCAGCGCACCGCCGAAACGCGGCTCCAGTGGCCCCGAGGCCAGCAGAACGCCCTTCTCCTTCAACTGCTTGAGGTAGGCGCGATGGGACTCCGTGACCTTGGCGACTTCTTCATAGGGGAGGCGGTAGCGGATCAGCACAAGAGCGTACACGTGGACTCCTGGGGTCTTGCGGGGGAGGATTCGCGCCGCTCAGCGCGCCAGGTGGAAGATGCTCTCCATGTGAAAGGTCTGGGGAAAGAGATCCACCAGCTGCGCGCGTTCGGCACGGAAGCCCAATTCTAGCAGGAGGCGCAGGTCGCGGGAGAGCGTGGAAGGGTCGCAGGAGACATAAATAATCCGCGGCGAATGCAAGCGTGCCAGCGCACGCACTATGCGCTCGCCCAGCCCCGCCCGTGGAGGGTCCACCACTACCAGGTCGTAGCGGCCTCCGCTGCGTGTGAGGAACGGTTCCGTGGCGCCTTCCACCGCGCGAATGCCGTGCTGGGCGCAGTTGGCGCGAAGGTCTGCCGCGGATATGGGCGAGGCCTCCACGGCGGACACTTCGGCGAAGGCGCGGCGCAGCGGCAGCGAGAAGAGCCCCACGCCCGCGTAGAGGTCGAGGGCGCTCCTTCCGGCATACGGCGCGCAGACCAGCTCCACCATGCGCTCGACGAGGAAGCGATTGGTCTGAAAGAAGGCGCCTGCGCTGACGCGATACTCGAATTCGCCGACGCGGCAGGTCAGGCTCCCGGGGCCGAAAGTGCACAGGACCTTCTTCGCTGCCGATTCCTCCTGGCTCCCGGTGTGGTTTAAGACCGCGACGCCCTCTGCCGGCAGCGCCGACAGCAGTGCCTTGGTCAGCTTCTCTATGGATGCGGCGTCGAACTTCTGCTCGACGTAGAGCTCGATCAGCAGGCGTGTGTCGTCGTGGTTGGCGAAGAGCTGAACCTCGCGAAGCTCAGGGACGCCATGGAAGGTCTCTGCCAGGTCCCAACAAACGGCAATCGCGCGGTTCACCAGAGGCGATGAGATAGGGCACTCGCGCACCGGCAGCAATTCATGTGAGCCGAAGCCGTGGTATCCGATGGCAAACTCGCCCTGTGTGCGCACCTTAAGTCGCGCGCGATTTCGGAACTGCCACGGCTCGGCGCTCACCGTCTCCAGCTCGCAGGGCAGCTCGAGCTTGGCGGTGCGGCGCAGCGTCTCCAGCAGGATGGCGCGCTTGGCCGCCAGCTGATGCTCGTAGGTTGCGTGCTGGTAGTGGCAGCCTCCGCACTGGCCGAAGAGCGGACACGGCGGCGCGACCCTTGCGGCGGAGGTCTCGACGATGCTCGTGGCCTGCGCGCGCACGAACCCCGGCCGTTCTTCCGTGACCTCGGCCTCCACGCGCTCGCCTTCGAGTACGAAGGGCACGAACGCAGCTTTGCTGCGCCCGGAGGCGTCCGGCACCAGGCGCGCAAGGCCGTCTCCGCCATAGACGAGCTTCTCGATGGTCAACAGCACAGGATTCAGGATAGAGGATTGCGCGGACATCGCGCGCGGCAAAATCAGAGCATGTAGTACAGGCTCAGCCGCGGCAGGCCGTAGCGTTCCATCAGCTTCTTGTTCTGGTACTGCTTCATGAGCTGTTCGATCTGCGCCGCGTTCATCTTGCCGCGGTAGGGCGCCAGTTCCCGTTCCGCCTGCGCGCGGATAGCGACCAACTCTTCGTCCGGCGTGCAGGTGAGGAGCACGGCGAAGAGCTTCTCCTCCATCACCGTCATGCGCAGTTCGAGGTCGTAGCCGCTCGGCGCGACCGAGGCCGACTCCACTGCCGCGGCCTGTTCGCGCAGGGTGCGTGCTTGCTCCTCCACAATTGCGCGTGTAGCGGCAGGCAGCGTGGCGGCAGTCTTCTTGAACTTCTCCGCATTCTGGTTGAGATAGGCGACGAGGCGCGCCTGCTCCAGCCCGCTCTCCGGGCGCTCGCGCGCGGCGCCCACGGAGGCCTCCTTCATCTCCTCGGCGGCGGCCAGCACCTCCTGCGAGCAGTAGGCCAGCGAGTTCACCTTGCGCGTTTTCGAGGGGCGGCGCTCCCAGCGGTCGAAGGCGGCATCAATGCCGCGCAGCACGGCCTCGAGCGGAATACCCGCGTCCTTCCAGGTCTCGATCAGCGCCCAGTCGAGGGTGGAGAGCAGGAGGAGCGTCCCCCGGCGCTGCTGGAAGCGCTCCTCGATCTCGGTGAAGTAGTTGAAGTAGCCTTCCACGGCCACAGCCTAGCAGAAAGCGGGAGATGTTTCGCCACCTTCTGTGAGGAGTGCAACGGCGAAACGAATCTGCGGCGATCAGCGCCGGAGGCGCAATAGAAGGTAGCCCCAGGCGTAAGCCTGGGGTGGCCGAGTCGGGTAGAAATTGAGCCCCGTAGGGGCGGCAGACCGATTCCTGAGAGCCCTTCGAACCTGTGTGACGCTCAGTGCTCCACGCGCACGGCGAGCTCGTCGCGCGCGCCCTGCCGCAGAATGAGCGCCGTCACCCTGCCGCCGGCTTCATGGCGAAAGACGAACTGCGCATCGAACTCTTTGACGAAGAACTCGTCTCTGCCCAGGGGATAGAGCTGCAACTTCTCGCCGCCGTCCTTAACGAACAGATGGTCTCCGTCTCGTGTGACGGTCAGCGTGAAACCGGCCGACGATTCGTACCGCCCGACGAAGCTCTCCAGCTTCGCTGGGTCCTGCTTCTCCACGGAGACCACTGGCGGATAGCAACTGTCCGGCGCATCCGTCGGGACCTTGTTGGCCGTGTTCACCGGCAGCACGATGGCCGAGGGCTGCGTCGCCGAGTGGTACACGCGCTGTGTGGCCTTCTGATAGTCCTCCGCCTTCGCCTGGTAGATGTTGGGCACGAACTTCTGCGGATTGCGATCATAGAGCGGGAACCAGCTGCTCTGCACCTGCACCATGATGCGGTGGTTCTTGCGGAAGACGTGGTCGTCGCCGTGCAGGTCAATGGTGTACTTCACCGGCTGGTTGACAGGAACCGCCGCCGGATGGCTCATGTCATCGCGGTAGCGGGCGCGCAGGATCTCGAAGTTCACCATCAGCTCGAACTCCGCCATGGGCTGGTGATACGCGGCGTTGTTTGTCGCGTCCGCCGGGCAGACGTCAATCAGCTTCACCACCCAGTCGCTGTCCGTGCCTGAGGTCGAGGCGAAGAGTTCGGCCACCACGTCGCCGGTGATGGCCAAGTCGTCTTTCAGCGGCTCCGTCTCAAAGGTCACCACGTCGGGGCGGTGATCCACGAAGTGCTGATCCTGCACCTGCCACTCACGCCACTCCGCGCCGGGGTAGGTCGCCGTAACCGGCCGCGGGCGGTAGGGCACGGGGTTTGCGGGGTCGCTCACGTACTCTGCGTACAGGCTGGCGCCCGGCTTCGGCGCTTCGAACGAGAGGCCGCCGCCGGGTAGCAGGTAGATGCGCCGCTGCTCGATGTCCTTCACCGGAGGCCACGCCGGGTAGCTCTCCCACAGGTTGGTGCCGGTCTGGTAGACCTGCGCCTCGGGGAACTCGCCGTGACCTTTGCCGTGCAGCCAGTAGGCAAACCACTTCGCCTGGATGTTGCGGCGGAAGGCCTCTGCGGTGTCTGACCCGAACTGCACCGGTCCCAGGCTCGCGGCGTCGCGATTCCACTGGCTGTGGCTCCAGGGCCCGGCGACAAAGTAGTTCCAATGCCGCGTGTCGTGGTTCTCCAGGTTGGCGTAGCAGCTTTGCGGACCGCCGATGTCCTCCTGGTCCCACCAACCGGCCACGTGCATGATGGGCAGTTTCGGCTCGGTCAGGAAGTTTGAGACCGCGTACTCCTTCCAGAACTCGTCGCGGTCGGGATGTTCGATAAAGTGCTCCCAGGTAGGAATCTCGCCGTGGAAGTAGTTCTTGTCAATGTTCGAGAGTGGGCCCAGGTCCAGGAACCAGTCGTAGGTGTCGCCGCGGTCGTACCTAAAGGTGTAGCGGCCGCCCTTGTTTGCCTCCAGTCCCGAGGCGTAGTCCACGCCGTAGGTCAGGCGGAAGGCGCCGTTGTGGTGCATGTCGTCATTCACGAACCAGTCGTCAATGGTCGCCGCCTCCAGCGCCGCTTTGAGCGCGGGGTGTGGATTGAGCGCGGCCTGCATCACCAGCCAGCCGGGATACGACGTGCCCCATATGCCGACGCGTCCGTTGTTGTTGGGCACGTTCTTCACCAGCCAGTCCACCGTGTCCCAGGCGTCGGTCACCTCGTCCACCGCCTTGGGGTCGTGCAGCGAGCGCGGCGGCCGCACCATGATGAACTCGCCCTCCGACTGAAAGCGTCCGCGGATGTTCTGGAAGACCATGATGTAGCCGTCTTCCGCCAACTCAGCGTACGCCGCGACTGGTCGGTGAGCTGCCGCCGGACTGTCAACGCCGTAGGGGGAACGCTGCAGCAGGATGGGCAGAGGTCCCCGCTGGTTGCGCGGCGTCAGGATGACGGTCTCCAGCTTCACGCCGTCGCGCATCGGCACCATCACGTGCTGATAAGTGTAGAAATCGTCGGATGACGGCGAGGCCTCTTGCTGCGCGGCAGAGAGGCCAGCCAGAAGCATCACGGCGATTGCAAAGCAGAAGCAGCGGGCGATGGAGGTGCGGGTCATTTAACTCTCCCGGCGGCCGTGCCGCCATACCACGGGTTTCAGGATCATGGAGGGGTCATGCGTGGCGCTCACCGGCGGAGCGGTGGGTCTCGGCCTTGCGGCGCTGGTGCAGTGCGTTGCGGTCCCAGATGATGCGCATGCCTTCCAGCGTGAGCAAGTCGTCCACGGCGGTGATGAAACGCGAACCGGAACCGATGAGCGAAGCCAAGCCCCCGGTGGCGACCACCGTCTTGGCGCCGGTCTCCTGCGTCAGCCGCTCCAGGATGCCGTCCACCAGCCCCACATAGCCGTAGTAGAGTCCGCTCTGCACGCTGCCCACCGTGTTGGTGCCGATGACGCGCTGCGGGCGGCGGATCTCCACCCGCGGCAGGCGCGCGGTGCGCAGAAAGAGCGCCTCCGCCGAGATGCTGACGCCGGGCGCGATGACTCCGCCCAGGTACTCGCCGCGCGCGCTCACTGCGTCAAAGGTTGTGGCCGTGCCGAAGTCCACCACGATGCACGGCCCGCCGTACTTCTCGTAGGCCGCCACCGAGTTCACGATGCGGTCGGCGCCCACCTCGGCGGGATTGTCATAGTGCACCGGCATGCCGGTCTTCACGCCCGGCTCAATGAACAGCGGCTTCACGTGAAAGTAGCTCTCGCAGACGGCGCGCAGGGTGCTGTCCATGGGCGGCACCACCGAGCTGATGATGATCCCGCGGATGCCCGCGATATCCACGCCGTTCATGGCGAACAGCCCGCGGAAGAGCACGCCGTATTCGTCCACGGTCTGCGTGGGCGTGCTGGTCACGCGCCAGTGCGCCAGCAGCTCTCCGGAAGAGAGCTCCAGTCCCTGCTCACCCGGGCTTTCGCGCGTGGGGTACACGCCGAGCACGGTGTTCGTATTGCCAACATCGAGAACCAGCAGCATGGTGGACCTCGTTCCAGTGGGTCTCCGGATTATCCGAGGAAACGGGCGGCGCGGGCAAGTCGGCCGGGCGTCAGCCGCGCCCGGCATCCTCCACCACGCGCACGCCGCCGCTCATCACGGTGCGCACTCCCTGCGCGGTGCGCACTTTGAGAAAGCCGCGCTCGTCGAGACCTTCGGTGACGCCCTCGATGCCGCCGTTCTCCGGCGCCTGCACGTGGCATCCGCGGGCAAACGAGGAAGCCTGCTCGAAGCGCCGCAAGATGGACTCGTGCGCCTCGGTGTTCGCGGTCACAAGATGCTGATACTCGCGGTCGAGCGCGCGCAACAGCGCCGCCGCCAGGTCCGTGCGCGGCCAGGTGCGACCCGTCTCCATGCGCAGAGAGGTCGCGATGCCTTCCAGTTCGGCGGGAAACGCGGTCTGGTTCACGTTGATGCCGATGCCCACCACCACGTGGCGCACCCGCGTGATCTCCGCGTTCAACTCGGTGAGAATACCGCAGAACTTGCGGCCGCCCAGCATGGCGTCATTCGGCCAGCGTAGGTCGCACTCACGCCCCGTGACCTCGCGCACAGCCGCGCGCACGGCAAGCCCGGCGGCCAGCGCCAGGATGATGACCTCCGTAGGCGGCAGCGCCGGGCGCAGCACAACGGAGAGATAAAGGCCCACGCTCGGCTCGGACTCCCAGGTGTTGGCGCCGCGCCCACGGCCCGCGATCTGCTGTTCGGCAAGAAAGACGGAACCTTCGGGCGCACGCTCGTCAGCGGCTTCCATGGCGGCGGTACTGGTGGAGTCAATGCGGAAAAAGTGGTGGATGTGGCGGTCGAAGATGGTGCCGGCAAGGCGTGCCCGCAGCTCCTCCGGCAGCACCAGGTCGGGAATGGACTCCAGGCGATAGCCGGTGAGCATGTGCCCGGCGATGGCGACGCCGAGCTCGCGCAGTTGCTCCATCAGCCGCCAGACCTCGCTGCGGCTGACGCCGATCTCCGCGGCGATGCGCGTGCCGCTCACCACCACCATCGGGTTGTCGGAGAGCAGCCGAACAATGCGTCCCAGCCGCGCGTCCGTCGGTGCGGCTTTCGCACCGGGTTGCTGGACCATGGCCTTCTCGCACAGGATTCTACTGCACAATCCAGCCGCCGCAGCAGCAGTTCGCAGATCGGAGACCGCTGACCGCGGGTTCGCAGAAAGAACGAGGCCCGGAGGTCTCCGGGCCTGCGGCGCGCGCCACGCTGCCTTACTTGTTCTGCGCGGCCTCGATGTCGAGCTCGATGTCCACTTCCTTGGCGACGCCCACGCCGGTGGGATCGTAGTTGACGTGGTAGTCGGTACGGTCAATCTTGAGGTGGCTTTCCACGCCCAACCGCTTCTGCCCCTGCATCACGCCGGTAGCCAGCGTGAACGGCACCTCAATCTGCTTGGTCACGTCCTTGATGGTGAGGTTGCCCATGGCCACGTACTGGCCCTCGCCGACCTTGCGCACGCTGGTGCTGGCGAAGCGAATCTCGGGATACTTCTCGGTCTCGAAGAAATCGGCGCTGTTGAGGTGCTTGTCGCGGGTGGCGTTGTCGGTGGTGATGGTGTTGGACTGGATGACCGCCGTTACCGAGCACTTCGAGGGGTCAGCGGGGTCGAAGACGATAGTGCCGCTGACGGCGGTGAAGCGGCCGTGCACGGTGGAGATCATCATGTGCTTGACCGCGAAGTTGGCGGCGGAGTGCGCGCCGTCGATCGTGTAAGTGTCCGCGGCAGCAGCAGCCAGCGAGAAGGCGAAGACGGCGGTCAGCAGGAAGGACAGCTTGAAGAACTTGCGCATGGGGAGACTTGCTCCTTGTTTCTTCTCCGGCCGGACCGGAGTTATCTGTTGCAACAACTAATTGGATGCCCGGCATATTCCAGGGACGCAGAAAAAGGTGGAAAGTGAGGGCCCAGCGGCCGGACATCAAGCCGGATGGATCCTCATGCTCAGGTCTACCGCGCGCGCCGAGTGGGTCAGCGCGCCGATCGAGATGAAGTCCGCGCCGGCCTCGGCGTACTGCCGGACGTTCTGCAGCGTGATGCCGCCGGAGGACTCGATCTTCACGTGGCGGGTGTGGGCGCGGATGCGCTCCACCGCCATGCGCGTGTCCTCCACCGAGTAGTTGTCCAGCAGGATGGCCTCGGCGCCGCAGCACAGGGCGTTCTCCAGCTCCGGCATGTTGCGCACCTCGACCTCGATGGGCTGCTCGCCGCGCCGGTTGAGCAGGGCGAGCTCGAGGGCGCGTTCCACGCCGCCCACCAGGTCAATGTGGTTGTTCTTGATGAGGATGCCGTCGGAGAGATCGAGCCGGTGGTTCTGGCCGCCGCCGCAGCGCACGGCATACTTGTCCAGGGCGCGCAGCCCGGGGACCGTCTTGCGCGTGTCGAGGATGCGGGCCTGGGTGCCGGCGACGGCGTCCACGTAGCGCCGCGTCTGGGTGGCAACGCCGCTCATGCGCTGCAGCAGGTTCAGGATGACGCGCTCGCAACTGAGCAGCACGCGCGCATTGTGCTGCACCACCACCACCGTCTGCCCTTTGCGCAGCCGCACCCCGTCGAAAATCTCGGGGTGGGTGGTGACCTCGGGGTGGCCGATGACGCCGCCGTCGAGAGCGGCGAAGACCTCGAAGATGCGCTGCACGCACCCCACGCCCGACAGGACGCACTCCTCCTTGGCGATGATGGTGGCCGCCGCGCGCTGCACCGGCGCGATGACGGCGTAGGTGGTTGCGTCGTGCGTGGCGCGGTCTTCGTTGAGCGCATTCTCCAGCAGAGCGGTGATGCGACGGCTCGTCCAGTCCATGATGTCCTCTACTTGCCTTGCAGAGCGTCGCGTGCGGAAACCGCTTTGTCGAGCAGGGCCTTCACTTCCTTCTGGCGTTTGCGGATTCCCTCGACGACATTGGCCGGCGCTTTAGCCAGGAAGGTCGGATTATCCAGTTGTGCCAATCCCCTTGTCCGCTCGACATTGAGCTTCTCGATCTCTTTGTTGAGCCTCTCGCGCTCCGCGACCACGTCCACCTTCTGCTCATAGACTACGCGCACTTCGAAGCGCGCCGTGGTGCGCGAGTTGGCTTCCTTTGCAAGCGACTTGCCGACATAAGTGCACTGGCTGACGTTCGCCAGCCGCTGCAGCGCGGCTGCGTTCGCCTCAAAGAGCGTTTGGATGGCCGCCTCGGCGTGCACTTCGACCGGCAGCACCTCCTTGGGCGGCGCCTTGAGTTCGGCGCGGATGTTGCGCACCGCCACAATCAGGTCCTGCACGATCGCCATGGCGCGCTCGGCGTCGTCGCTCAGCTGGGCATCGTCGCACAGTGGGAAGCCGGCCACTGCGATCGACTTCAGCGGCGGCTTGCCGTCATAGATTGCGTGCCAGATCTCCTCGGTGATGAACGGCATGAACGGCGCCAGCAATCTCAGCGCGCCTTCGAAGACCAAGGCCACGTTCTGGAAGGCCGCACGCGCTTCGCCTTTCGATTCCGCTGTCAGCCTCGGCTTCACCAGTTCGATGTACCAGTCGCAGAACTCTCCCCAGAAGAAGTGATAGACCACGTACGCCGCTTCGTGGAAGCGGTACCCGGAGAGCGCCGCGTGCACCTCCCGCGCCACGTGGTTGAAGCGCGATAGAATCCAGCGGTCTTCGAGCGTCGCCGGGATGAAGCCTGTGAGGCCTGCGCCGGTGCGCGCCTCGCGCCCCAGGTCGGCGAGCGACCAGACTCCTTTCTGCTGCGCCTGGTCCACGTTTATGAAGATGAAGCGCGCCGCGTTCCATATCTTGTTGGCGAACGCCCGGTAGCTCTCCGTGCGGCCCTCGCTGAAGGCGATGTCGGTGCCGGGCGCGGCCATGGAGGCCAGGGTGAAGCGCGCTGCGTCCGTGCCGTACTTCTCCACGATGTGGATGGGATCCACGACATTGCCCTTGGTCTTGGACATCTTCTGCCGTTCGGCGTCGCGCACCAGTGAGTGGATGTAGACCTCGCTGAAGGGCACGATGCCCGGCTGGTGTCCATCCATGAAGTGGCAGCCCATCATGATCATGCGCGCCACCCAGAAGAAGAGGATGTCAAAGCCGGTGATGAGCAGCGAGGTCGGATAGAATGCGTCCAGCTCCGGCGTCTTCTCCGGCCAGCCGAGCGCGGAGAACGGCAGCAGGCCCGAGGATAACCAGGTGTCGAGCACGTCGCAGTCCTGCTCGATCTTGGCGCTGTCGCAGTGCGCGCACTTGGCCGGCGTCTCGCGCGCCACCGTCGCTTTCTTGCAATCGGCGCAGTGCCAGGCCGGAATGCGGTGTCCCCACCACAACTGGCGCGAGATGCACCAGTCGTGGATGTTCTCCATCCACTGCAGGTAGATGACCTTGTAGTTCTCCGGGGTGAAGCGGATGCGCCCGTCCTCCACCACCTGGCGCGCCACCTGCGCCAGCGAGGGCCGACCGTCGTTCGTCTGCTTGTTGACCGCCAGGAACCACTGCTCGGAGAGGCGTGGCTCCACGATGGTCTTGCAACGCGTGCACTTGCCCAGCGGCACCACGTAATCCTTCGTGTCGACCAGGAATCCCTGCTCGCTCAGGTCGGCCAGCACGCGCTCGCGTGCCAGGTAGCGGTCCAGGCCGGCGTAGGCGCCGGCGTTCTGGTTCATGTGCGCGCGCTCGTCCATCACGTCAATCTGCGGCAGGTTGTGGCGCTGGCCGGCGAGAAAGTCGTTGGGGTCGTGCGCGGGAGTGACCTTCACCGCGCCGGTGCCGAACTCGGGCTGCGCCACCTCGTCGAGGATGAGTGGGATCTCGCGCTTCATCAGCGGCAGCAGGAGCATCCTGCCGTGGAGATGCTTGTAGCGCTCGTCGCGCGGATTGACCGCCACCGCGGTGTCGCCCAACATCGTCTCCGGGCGCGTGGTGGCCACGGTGATGAACTCGCTGGTGGCGATGACCGGGTAGCGGATCTCCCACAGCTTGCCCTGGGTCTCTTCGTGTTCCACTTCAAGGTCGCTGATGGCGGTGCCGCAGCGCGGGCACCAGTTGACGATGTACTTGCCGCGGTAGATGAGCCCTTCTTCGTGGAAACGCACGAAGGCTTCGCGCACGGCGCGCGACAGGCGCTCGTCCATGGTGAAGAACTCGCGCTGCCAGTCCACCGAGTCGCCGATGCGCTTCATCTGCGCGATGATGGCGCCGCCGTATTGCTCCCTCCACTTCCACACCCGCTCCACGAACTTCTCGCGCCCCAGCTTGCGCCGCGACGCGCCTTCCTGCACGAGCTGGCGCTCCACCATCATCTGGGTGGCGATGCCGGCGTGGTCCGTGCCGGGCAGCCACATGGCGGGTTCGCCACTCATGCGGTGCCAGCGCACGATGATGTCCATCTCGGTGTGGTTGAGCATGTGGCCCATGTGCAGGCGTCCGGTGACGTTGGGCGGTGGCAGCAGCAGGGAGAAAGCCCGCGGGCCGGAGCCGGCCTTGGGCGTGGGGATGTCAAAGAGCTTCTCGCGGACCCAGTACTCGGCCCAGCGCTGCTCAATCTCGCTCGGATCGTAGGATTTGGGAAGGTCGTGGGGCATATCGGTCTTGCTCGCAGTGCTGGAACTTTGAGTTTAGCAAAGTCGGCAGGAAAGCCGGGCCCCCGGTGCGCAATGAGAAAAGCCGGCGTCGAAAGCCGGCTTGGAGAGACGAACGAGCAGTCGCTGCCTTACTCCTTGTTCATGCGCGCCAGTTCGCTGGCAATCTCGGCGATCAACTGCGGCTTGAAGCGGTCAAAGACCTTCTGCACCACGCCGGCTACGGTAGCGTAGTCAATGTCTGACGAGTTCGCGGGCGACATTGCAGCGGAAGCGCTCGCAGCCTTCGCCGCGGGCTCGGTGATCTTGACCTCGGGCAGCCCGGGGGCCGATGACGGCGCCAGCTCAGCTAGGCCGAGGATGTCGTCGTCAACCGTGTGTTCCACGGGAGGCGGCACAAGCTTGGAAGGGTCCGGCTGAGCCGGCGGCACGAAGTCAACAATCGGCGCCAGCAGCGGGTCCGCGGCTTCGGGAGTGCTCGCAGCTGCCAGGGGGGCCATCAGGTCAAAAGACGGTTTCTCGTCTTTGGGAGCCGATAGCACTGCAGGCGTGGACACATCCGCGGCCTTGGCAGGTTCCAGCGACAGAATGTCGTCGAGTGGAGGGGGCGCAGTCTTCGATACAGGGGCGGCAGCCGGCAGGGGTTTCGGCTCCTCCATGAGGTCGAAGATGGGGAGATCCTCCGCCTTGATCTGCGCTGCGGTGGCTTCGGAAGGCGCACCCGGCGTCACGTGCACCCCCAACATCGCGAAGTCTTCCTCCGTCAGCGGCGGAAGATCATATGGCTCGCCCGCTGACAGCGGCTTGGTGGCCGCAGCCGCTGGCGCGGCGGGCTTGGGTGGCGGCGCGACAGCGGAAGTCGTTGTTGCAGGCGTTGCAGTAGGTCCGCCTGCCTTGGGCGGTGGTGGAACTCCGGCTGTTTCCGTACGCGGCGGCAGAGGCAGCGTCGGGAGCGGCGCGCCAGCGGCTTTCTTCTCGCTCAAGCGCCGCACCGCGGCAATCAGGTCACTGGCCTCGAACGGCTTCACGATGAGCCCGTTGGCCTGCACCCGCGCGCCTTCCTCCGGGCGGTAGGGCTCCAGCTTCCCGACGGTCAGAAGCACCGGTGTCTGCTGGTCGGAGGCGCGGATGCGCTCGCAAACCTCTAGGCCGGTGTAGCCCGGCATGTACACGTCGAGGATGATGACGTCCGGCTTTACTTCTTCGATCTTCTTTACCGCGGCGGCTCCGTTGCTCACCGCAGTGACTTCGAATCCCGCGTCGGCAAGGATCTTCTTGCCCATGTTCTGGGCGGTCATGCTGTCGTCGGCTAGAAGCACTCGCAGGGGCACATTAAGTCCTTTGATTCCTTGAGCAGGAACGTTAGCTCTTTTGAGGCGGGCGCGTCAACGTGAACCGTTGATTGGCAAGACCGATGAGTTACGTGAGTGCTGCGACGGATTCTCCGCCCGGCGTGGCTCGATCGAAAAGCCCCGCTCGAAGCGGGGCTTTCGCCATCAGAATACGAGAAACTTCTTTTTCTTCTTCTTGCTCGTCGAGCTGCCCTGGGGATTGCTGCTGTTGCTGGTGGCCGTGGGGTTTGTGCCCTGGCCCGCCTCGTTCACCTGCGCCGGTGCCTGCTGCGGAGTGTCCTGCGGATTTGTGCCTGTATCCGAGTGCGGCACGGGCTGATTGGGCGCGGGCTGCGCGCCGCCGGTCCCGGGTTGTACCTTGATCTGGTTGTCGCCGCCGCCGTGGGCGCCCTGCTCGGCTTTGATCTCGTTGCCGAAGTTGCGCACGATCTGGTCGGCGTCAGTCGGTTTGGGGTCGACCAGCGTCGGCTGTCCGTAGGTGGTGGCGGTATTGAAGTCGGGGCCCTTCCGCATGACGCTCTTCAGCCTGCCGATCCTCCCCGTCTGCCCGCGGCTCGCAATCTCCTTCTTGTTCTGCTCGACGGCTTCCGGCGTCGGTTTCGGCACCGGGCGGTCAAGCGCCTGCAGCCTCTTGCGGGCATCATCGGCGCGGTTCCCCGCCGGATAGCGCGTGATGACCTTCGAGTAAGCCATCGCCGCGCCGTCAGTGTCTTCACGGATCAGTCTTGCCTTCAACGCCTCCGGCAGCGTGGAGTTGCGGATGGTGTTGATCTGCAGTTCATACGACTGGCCCTGCATGTACAGCGCTTCGTCGGCACGGCTGTACAGCGGGTAGGTATCGGTCAGGGTCCGCAACCGGGCCTGTCCGGCGGCGTACGAGCCGCGGAGAAAATAGAATCGCCCGATGCGGAATTCGCGCTCGGCCAGCACCTCCTGCACCTGCAGCAGACGGGTGCGCGCGGTCTCCGCCAGCTTGCTGTCCGGGTATTGCAGGAGCAGGTTGCGGTACTCCTCCTCGGCGCGCTTGGCGTGGGTGAAGTCGCGGTCCGCCTTCTCCATCTCCTGGTAATGGATGTTTGCGATCTTCAGCTGGGCCTCGGCGGCCTCCGGCATGTTGGGGAAGAAGGTGATGAAGTCGCGGTACTCACTCTCCGCCTGCGCCCAGGCGGTGCTGCCGCCCTCCTGGTACCAGGCGTCGCCGATGGAGAGCTTCGCGCGCGCCACGTACTCGGAATCCGGATAGGTGTTGATGAGCGTCTGCAGCGTCAGCCGGGCCACGTCGTACTTGCGCTGCTTCAACGCCGCCATCGAGCGGTCATAAAGCACCTTGTCCGGCTGCTTGGAATCAATCTGCGCCAGCGGGTTCTTCGACTTCTTGTTGCTGCAGGCTGCGCCGCCGAACAGGAGCGCGGCGGCCAGCATGGCGACAAAGACACAGAACAGGGCGCGACCGGCCCCAGGGAACGAACGGCGGTTGGAGTTCTGATTCATTACAGCCCTTCTGCGCGGAGCGGGGTGCCGCCGGCTAAGCCTTCTGCAGGGTCGCCGAGCGGGCCGTCTCCAGTAGTTGCTGCGCGTTCTTGCGAATGTCGCCGTGCCCGAAGACGGCGTTGCCCGCCACCAGGATCTCAGCACCGGCGCGGACGATCTCGGCCACGGTATCAAGGGCCACGCCGCCATCCACCTCGATACGGAACTTCAACCCTCGCTGCTGGCGCAGTTGCGCCAGGCGGCGGATCTTCTCCAGCGAATGCGGAATGAACCGCTGCCCGCCGAAGCCGGGGTTGACCGACATGACGAGCACGAAGTCCACCATGTCCAGCACTTCGACCAGCGTCTCCACCGGCGTCGCCGGATTGATGACCACACCCGCCTGCACGCCAAGCCCACGGATCAGCCCCAGCGTGCGATGCAGGTGCACGCAGGCCTCCTGGTGGACGGAAATCCAGTCGGCACCGGCCTCAACGAACGCCGGCACGTATTGGTCCGGGTTCTCGATCATCAGGTGCGCGTCCAGTGGCACCTTAACTACCTTGCGCAGCGCCGCCACCACCCGCGGCCCCATCGTGATGTTGGGCACGAAGTGGCCGTCCATCACGTCCAGGTGCAGCAGCGTGGCGCCGCCGTCCAGGGCAGGCTGTACCTGCTCGCCGAGCCGGGCAAAGTCTGCCGACAGAATGGATGGCGCAAGTTCAATCAACTGGCTTCTCGCTGGGTTAGTGCTGGAGAAAATTCTAGCACGCCACCCACGCGCAAATCGCTCATAAAACGACGCTATGTGCCTACGGCTCCGCACTTAGCGCGGCTCGCCCGCGCGGACCCTGGAACGCGGACACCCGAGGTCTCTGCTAAGCTCTTGCCGTGGCGCTGGTTGAGGCTGAGCATCTCACGAAGGAATTCCCCGCGGGCGGTGGTGTATTCGGGCCCCGCGGCGGTGCCGGAGTGCGCGCCGTGGACCGCGTCTCGCTCAGCATCGCCGAAGGCGAGACGCTTGGGCTGGTGGGTGAATCCGGCTGCGGCAAGAGCACCCTCGGCCGCCTGCTGCTGCGTCTCATCGAGCCCACAAGCGGCACGGTGCGCTTCGCCGGACGCGACCTGACCGCTCTCGACGCGCGCGAGTTGCGCCGGGCTCGGCGCGATATGCAGATCATCTTTCAGGACCCGTTCGGCTCACTCGATCCGCGCTTCACGGTCGCGCAGGTGATCGCGGAGCCGCTCGTCATCCATGCTGGAGACCCGGATATCGGAAAGCTTACCAAGGTCCAGCGCCGCCGGCGCGCCGGCGAGTTGCTGCGCGCCGTGGGCCTCGACGACTCTGCCCTCGGCCGCTATCCGCACGAGTTCAGCGGTGGACAGCGGCAGCGCATCGGCATCGCCCGCGCGCTCGCTCTGCGGCCGCGCTTCATTGTCGGTGACGAGCCGGTCTCCGCTCTTGACGTCAGCGTGGGCGCGCAGATCGTCAACCTGCTGCTCCGTCTGCAGCGCGAGTTCCGCCTCACCTATCTCTTCATCTCGCACTCCATGCCGGTGGTGCGGTACCTGGCGACGCGCATCGCCGTGATGAACGCCGGACGCATCGTCGAGATCGCCGGGACGGACGAGATCACGGCGCGTCCGCAGCATCCCTATACGCGTACCCTGCTGGCCGCCACGCCGGAGGTTCGCGCATAGTCGGGGCGCTTTCCCGTTGTTGAGGGCGTGCCGGCAGCACCGCAAAACACCTGCGCCAAGTGCGCCGGCAGTGCTAGAATCTCGGCGTTCTGAACTCGCTGGATTTCAACCTCTGGAGCAAGCCATGAGCACACCTCCTCCACCCGTGGTTCCGCCGCCGCCCGCCGCGCCGGGGCTCTTCGAGCCCGAGCGCCTGGTCAACACTTTCATCGCCCCCGCCAAAACCATGGCCGACATCCAGCGCAACGCCAGTTGGTGGGCGCCGTTCGTTGTGATCGCCATCTTCACCTTGTTTTACGTCTTCATGCTCGGCTCGAAGATCGGCTGGCAGCAGATCGTGGAGAACGAGATACAGAAGAACGCCAAGGCCATGGAGCAGATCGACAAGATGCCCCCTGAGCAGCGCGAGAAGATGCTCGATCTGCAGGTGACCATCACCAAGTACGCCAGCTACGCCTCACCGGTATTCGCGCTGGTCAGCTACGCCATCATCGCGCTCGTGCTGATGGCTGTCTTCAACTTTGGCTTTGGAGCGCAGCTGAAGTTTCCGCAGTGCATGGCAATCACCGTCTACAGCGCACTGGTGAACGTGGTGAGCATCTTGCTCGGCGTCATCACCTTTTTCGCCGGTCTGGATCCCGAGCGATTCAATGTTCGCAACCCGGTGGCCACGAATCCCGCCTATTTCATGAACCCGATGCAACACAAGTTCCTGTATGGTGTGGTCTCGGCCTTCGACATCGTCGTGCTCTGGTACATCTTCGTGATGTCCGTCGGGATCTCGCGCAACAGCAAGGTGAAGACAGGGGTGGCCTTCGCCACTATCTTCGCTCTGTACTTCCTGTTGAAGCTTGCGGGCGCGGCGATCACCGTGGCAACCAGCTAGGGCACTCCTGCTGTGAAGAGGCCCCGGATCCATCCGGGGCTTTGTGTTTTGGAGATTGTGAGCCCTGGGTAGAGCCGGGCTTCAGCCCGGCGCTATGCGGCCTGAAGGATTTTGGGTTTTAGAGCATTTTAGTTAATTCTGTAGTTGATATCCGCAGTGACGGAACCAAGCGGCGGCATTTTGGGCGGTGATGGTTTTCAGAGCTTCGGCGATGGCCTGGTCGAGAGCCTCGGCGCTGCGGGCTTT
>Ga0209777_10001133_pt1 | contig 40098 bp, 32 predicted proteins | sample FrelakmetHBP12HB_FD_187147 | JGI IMG/M metagenome (GOLD analysis project Ga0209777, IMG submission 187147) | Freshwater lake sediment microbial communities from the University of Notre Dame, USA, for methane emissions studies -HBP12 HB (SPAdes)... | ecosystem: Environmental > Aquatic >...
GAGGCTCTCGACCAGGCCATCGCCGAAGCTCTGAAAACCATCACCGCCCAAAATGCCGCCGCTTGGTTCCGTCACTGCGGATATCAACTACAGAATTAACTAAAATGCTCTAGCCTCATCTTCTGATCGTCATCCCGAGCGCAGGACGCGCACAAAAATGCGCGTCCGGAGTCGAGGGACCCTGCGTTTAGTCGGTGGCGCAATGTAAGACCTAGGGCGACGCTACTCCCCATCCCGCGCAAAGTACCCGACCTTCGCTTGCACCTTCCATCCCTCAGGCGCGGCGGTGATCCGCACCGGATGAAACTCCTCCCCACTCTCCTGCGCCGGCAGGGGATAGGTGAGCACGTAATATGACCGCAGCTCCCGGTCAATTTGCTCGAAGGTCGTCCGCAGTTCCGCAGTCCGGGTGGCGGAGAGACTGTCTCCGCCGGTGGTTGCGCTCAGGTATCGCAGATTCATGACCGCAGCCTGGTCGTGATCCACGTTCCTGCCGATGGTGACGGTGAAGACCGTGACCTCGTTCTTCATCGCGGCTTCGATGGCGTCATCCAGGCTGTGCCTGCTGTAGTTGTCAGCGCCGTCGCTCAGGATGACGAGCACGCGGCGGCGTGCCGCCCCCGGCTCGATCCGCAGGCGGGTTGTGCAGAGCTCCACAGCGGCGTCGAACAGGGCGGTCAGATCGCCCGCGCGCAGGCCATCAATCTCGCCGCGCCACGATTCGAGTCCCGCTCCCACCTCCTCAAGCGGGCTGAGGCGATTGGCGAAGCCGGCAACTGTGGCGCGGTCGCCAGGACGCATCACCGCCTGCAGGAAGTCGAGCGCGGCTTGCTTCTCCTGGGAGAGGACACTCGCCGTCGAACCGCTGATGTCTATGAGCACCGCGATGGTGAGCGGCAGGTCGAATTCTGCGAGCAGGCTTGAGAGAGTCCGCACACGTCGCTGGTTGTCGAAGACGTGCAAGTCCGCCCGCGTGAGATTCATGACCGGCCGGCCCTGGCCGTCCTTCACCCGCAGATCGAGACGGACCTCGCGAACATCCGAGCGGATGACATAGCCGCCAGCAGGCAGCGGCGGCCCATCACCGAGAACAGCGACGAGCGTGGTGCGCTCCGCTTCCTTCGGCGCTTGCTGCGCCGGCGAGGGGTGTGCAGCAAGAAGAACCGTGAGCCAAGCGAAGGCGGCAATGGAAATTCGGACTCTCATGTCCCCGCAAACGGTTGCGCGGGCCGGCGGAACCAGCCGACGTGCAGAAAGAGCCTGACGCGAGTGCCGATTGTGGAGCCCCACGGCCGCCGCCTGAAAAGGGAAGTGGCTCAATCCTCCCGGCTGTGAGTCGTCCGGCCAGCGTGACGCTGCTGATTCCCGCCGCAGCCTCCCAGTCCCGCAAGCCGCGGCGGCTGTGTAGAATCAGCCATTGGATTGCTTCTCTTGAGCGAACGCACCAACAATGCGCAGCCTGCCTCCGGCGGACGTGGCTCGGCCGCCATGGTGGCCGCGGGCATACTGCTCAGCCGCATCACCGGACTAATCAGCTTTCGCGTCTTTGCGCATTACTTCGGCAACTCGGACGCTGCCGACTGCTTCCGCGCCGGCTTCCGCATCCCCAACTTCCTGCAGAACCTCTTCGGCGAGGGCGTACTCTCCGCCTCGTTCATTCCGGTCTATGCGCGCTTGCGCGCCGAGGGCCGCCATGAGGAGGCCTCGCGCCTCGCCGAAGCCATCTTCGCCATCCTCTTTTTGGCAACGGCGCTGCTCGTCGCCATCGGCGTCACCATTACGCCGTGGCTGATTGACCTCATCGCGCCGGGCTTCCACGGAGAGAAGCGCCAGCTCACCATCACCCTGGTCCGCATCTTCTTTCCCGGCGCCGGATTTCTCGTCTTCTCCGCATGGTGCCTGGGGATCCTCAACAGCCACCGCAAGTTCTTCCTGCCCTATGTGACGCCGGTGCTTTCCAACCTCGCCATGATCGCGGCGTTCTTCTGGCGCGGCGGCGCGGTGCCCGCCGAGGCCCTCGTGAAGATCGTCGCCTGGGGCTCGGTCGTCGGCAGTGTCTTGCAGTTTGGAGTGCAGCTTCCAGTCGTGCTGCGCTTCCTCTGGCCGGTCACGGTGCGTCTGAATGCCGGCGAGCACGTGCGCGCGGTGGCACGCAATTTCGCGCCGGTCTTCGTGGCGCGCGGGGTGGTGCAGATCAGCGGATACATTGATGCCTGGCTGGCCAGCTTCCTCGGCACCGGCGCGGTCGCCGCCATCAGCTACGCGCAGACGCTCTATCTGCTGCCCGTGAGCCTCTTCGGCATGTCGGTCTCCGCCGCCGAGCTGCCGGAGATGTCCAGCGCGCTGGGCACCGCCGAGGAGATCGGCCTGGCGCTGCGCACACGCATGGCGCGGGCACTCTCGCAAATTGCGTTCTTCGTCGTGCCCTCCGGCGTCGCCTTCCTCGCCCTGGGAGACGTCATCGTCGCCACCATCTACAAGACCGGCGTTTTTGGCGCGCGCGATGTCACCTACGTCTGGGCGGTGCTGGCGGGCTCCACCGTCGGCCTGCTGGCGCAGACCTCCGGCCGGCTGTTCTCTTCCGCGTTCTACGCCCTGCGCGACACTCGCACTCCGCGCAACTTCGCCCTCATCCGCGTGGCGCTCACCTTCGGCCTCGGCTATCTCGCTGCGCTGCCCCTGCCGCGCATGTTGGGCGTGGACCCGCGCTGGGGAGTGGTTGGCCTCACCCTCACCGCCGGCATCGCGGGCTGGGTCGAGTTCTCATTGTTGCGCTGGTCGCTGCAGAAGCGCATCGGCCGGGTGGAGTATCCGCTCGACCGCCTGGCGCGGCTCTGGCTGGCAGCGCTTCTGGCCGCTGCCGCCGGCTTCGCGCTGAAGATGGCGCTGCACCCTCACGTGCATTCCTCGGTGCTCACCGGCGTGCTGGTGCTCGGAGTCTACGGAACTCTCTACCTTGCCCTCACCCGCCTGCTGGGAGTTGGGGAGCACCTCGATGGGGTCTTAAGACGAATCGGGATCCGCGCCTAGCGGGGCTTCACTAGCTCGCCTTCGACCTCAGCGGGCGCCGCATCTCGGCCTTCATCTTCTTCCAGTCATAGGCGAACTTGGCGCCGCAATCGAAGCGCACCACGTACTGAGAGATGACCACGGAGGATGGCAGCAGCAATCGGGCGGAAGGCGGAAGGTAAAATGTTGCGTGCCTCAGGAAAGGCGCTCACGCGAGTTGCCACTCCTGGCGCGGGGCTTCCCGCGAGAGCACCCGTGCTCGTAACATGGGGGCGGCGGCAACCCCGCCCACGATGCTCAGCGAAAGCAGACTGCTCGAACATATCTCGCGCCAGCCACGGCAGAGCGCCGGCTACAAGCAGCTGCTGCGCGAGCTGAGCCTGCGCGGGGCCGAGCGCCGTCTGCTCGAGGAGCTGCTCGAGGCGCTCGTCCGCCGCGGACGCCTGCTGCAGACTGGGCGCGATCAGTACTCGCTGCCTGGGTCAGCCGCCAACCGCAATCTCGTCATCGGCCGCCTCAGCGTGCACCGCGACGGCTTCGGCTTCGTCCGCCCGGACGATGCCGCGGTGCGCAAACGCCTCGATCAGGATGTCTTCATCCCGCCACCGCAGATCGGCAACGCCATGCACGGCGACCAGGTGCTGGTGGAGGTCCGCCCGCAGCGTGACGGCCGGGCCGAAGGCCACATCGTTCGCATCATGCAGCGCGCGCACCAGACGGTGGTCGGTGTCTTCCATTACGGGCGCTCCCGCGGCGGCGCACCCTCAGGCAGTGCGTTGAGACAGAACCATGTGCGGCCCATGGACGAGAAGATTGCCATGGACATCATCATCCCGCCCGGCGCCGAGCTGCCGCCCGAACTGCATCCCGCCGAGCGCGCCGCCCGCCAGCGCCATGCGGACCCTGACCGCGTCATCGGCAAGGAGGCCCGCCGCAAACAGTGGGACGACCTCGAAGGCGTGGTGGTGGACGTGGAGATCACCGAGTGGCCCAGCGCCACGCGCAACCCGCGCGGGCGTGTGCTCGAAGTCATCGGCTATGAGGACGACTTCGGAGTGGATGTCGAGATCGTCATCCGCAAGCACCACCTGCCGCATCGCTTCCCGCTCGACGCCCTCGCCGAGGCGCAGCAGATCGAGCCGGTCATCCCGGCGAGCGAGCTGCGCGGAAGGCGCGACTTCCGCGCGTTGCCTATCGTCACCATTGACGGTGAGACCGCCCGCGACTTCGACGACGCTGTCTTTGCCCGCCGCCTGCCGAACGGCAATTACGAGCTGCAGGTGCACATTGCGGATGTTGCCCACTACGTGCAGCCCTCCAGCGCCATTGACCTGGAGGCGCAGATCCGCGGCACCTCGGTCTATTTCCCGGATCGCGCAATCCCGATGCTGCCGGTCGAGCTCTCCACGGACATATGTTCGCTGCGCCCGCACCTGGACCGGCTGGTGATGTCCTCCATCATGGAGATTGATCGCGAGGGCGAAATTGTCTCCTACGAGCTTTGCCCGGGCGTCATCCGCTCGGCAGAGCGCATGACCTACACGGCGGTGGCGGCGGTGCTCGCGGGCGATGCCACGATGCGCGAGCGCTACCGGCCGGTGGCGGCGAACTTCGAGCTGATGCAAGAGCTGGCGCTGTTGCTGAACGCGAAGCGCAGGCGGCGAGGCTCCATTGACTTCGACCTCCCGGAGCCGGTCATCGAGTTCGACGAGAACGGGCTGATGATGAGCGTGGCGCGCTCCGAGCGCAACATCGCGCACCGCATCATCGAGGAGTTCATGCTCGCCGCCAATGAGAGCGTTGCCAGCTACCTGCACGGCCGCGGCGTGGCCACGCTTTACCGCATCCACGAGAAGCCCGAACCGAAGCGCGTAATGGAGTTCGAGAACCTCGCTGCCGGCTTCGGCTACTCGCTCGGCGTGGGCGCCATCCCGGTGGAGCGCTTCCGCATGAAGGCCGACCACCGCGCCGCGCGTGGCACCGGCAAGCGCGCCCGCGACGTCGAGCTCGCCGGCGACGTCGCCGTCACCCCGCGCATGTACCAGAGGCTGACGGAGAAGATCGCCGGCAAGCCTGAGGAGCGCATCCTCAGCTACCTGATGCTGCGATCGCTCATGCAGGCGCGCTACTCGGAGGTGAACGAAGGCCACTTTGCGCTCGCCGCCGCCGACTACACTCACTTCACCTCGCCCATACGCCGCTATCCGGACCTCATTGTGCATCGCATCCTGAAGTCCGTGCTCGCCGAGGATGCCGGCGCCGGCCGTGGCCAGCGCGTGGCGCAGGAACTCAACTCGCCCTGGGCTTCCGGTTCCAAGCGGGGCAGTCATCCGAAGAACGGCGAGGAGCGCGCACAGCTCCGGGGACCGGTCTCCGAAAGCGAGCTGCACAACCAGGCCGCGGATTGCAGCTTCGCCGAGCGCCGCGCCGACGATGCCGAGCGCGAACTCCTGGAATGGAAGAAGGTGAAGTTCATGCTCGGGCGCTTGGGCGAGGACTTCGCCGGCATGGTCACCTCGGTCACCAAGTTCGGATTGTTCGTCGAACTTGATGAGCTCTTCATCGAGGGACTGGTGCCGCTCGGCACAATGCTCGACGACCGCTACATCTTTCACGAGAACACGCGGCAGATCATCGGCCAGCGGACGAAGAAGACGTACTCTCTCGGCGACCGCGTGCGCGTCCTCGTGGACCGCGTAGACCGCGCCGAGCGTAAGATTCAGTTTGCGCTGCTCGACGAGACGCCGGCGCGCGCTGCCGGCGCGAGGCGGAAGTGAGCCGCGCTTCCGGCGGCTGCGGATATCCAACGACTGTGGTTTCATTGCATGCAGATGGCAGTTCGGATCAACTTCGCATCTGAGTGACTGTGATGAGCAATCCCGAAGACTACCCATACGTGACGCTGCTGAACGTTCTCTATTCTCCGCTGGAGGTCATTGACGAGAAGGCTCTGGCCGACGCCTGTCCGCACAAGTGGTACAACCAGACGCTGTGCGAGGTAAATGACGCGGTCATCCGCCTGGGCGTTGTGCAAGGCGATTACCATTGGCACAAGCACGAAGAGGAGGACGAGTTCTTCTATGTGGTGGAGGGGAAGTTGATGATTGACCTGGAGAACCGCACCGTGGAGCTCGCGCCGAGGCAGGGCTTTGTCGTCCCCAGGGGGGTCCTCCACCGACCGCGTGCTCCCGAACGCACCGTGATGCTCATGGTCGAAAGACATGGGATCATTCCGACTGGAAGCCAGGATGATTGACCTCTCACAAGTCAAGGCGCTCTCCTTCGACTGCTACGGTACGTTGATTGACTGGGAGACCGGTCTCAAGGACGTACTGAATCCCTGGGCAGCCGCATCGAAGCTTCTGCAGCGCGACGACCGCCTGCTCGAACTCTTCGGATGCCACGAAGCGGCGGTAGAGGCCGAGCATCCCTCCTGGCTCTACCGCGATGTGCTGCGCGAGGTGATGCGGCGCATCGGCCGCGAACTTGGCGCAGATGCGGCGGGTGAGACAGTCGAACACCTCGCGAACTCGGTCGGCGACTGGCCGGCTTTTCACGACAGCGCCGAAGCACTCCAGCGTCTCAAGCAGCGCTATAAGCTCTGCATCCTCTCCAACGTGGACCACCACTCGTTTACGGGAACGCTGCCCAGGCTGAAGGTGGAGTTCGATCTGGTGGTGACCGCCGAGGATGTCGGAAGCTACAGGCCTTCGCTGCGGAACTTTAAGGCGCTGCTTGACCGGCTGTGGGAGTTCGGCGTGGCGCCGGAGGAGTTGCTGCACGTGGCGCAGAGCCTCTATCACGACCACGCCCCCGCAAAGCGGCTCGGACTGAAGTCCGCGTGGATTGACCGGCGACGAGGGATGGAAGGTTCCGGCGCGACCCTGCCACCGGCGGCCCCGCCGGCATACGACGTCAGCTTTGCCTCCATGCGCGAGTTCGCCGACTGGGCCTGCGGGTAGCGGCATGCTCCTGGGTTCCGCGATGCTGGCGCATGCTCTAGTACAATAGGCAATTCATTCTCCGGGAAAGGACCCCATTCATGGCGCACATGGTGAAATGCGTGAAGCTCGGACACGAGGCCGAGGGTCTCGACGAGCCTCCTTTTGACAGCCCGCTCGGCCAGCGCATCTACGAGAACGTCTCCAAAGAGGCGTGGGAGCAGTGGCAAGACCACATGAAGATGCTGCTGAACGAGTACCGGCTGCAGCCGTGGAAGAAGGAGCACCAGGATTTCATTGTGCAGCAGATGGAGCAGTACTTCTTCGGCGCGGGCAGCGAGATGCCGAAGGACTACGTGCCGCCGGCGCAGTAGGATAAGCCTATGATTCCTCCCAAGCGGTTCTGCTCAGCGGTGTCAGCGTTGCTGGCGGTGTGTCTAGTCGGGTTTCCAGCCCCCTCCTATGCCCAGGATGAGAAGCCTGCGGTTAAGAGCAGCAAGAAGGTGGACAACCCCCAAGAGCTGGCCCGAAAGGCACGTGCCGTCTACTACAACCTGAGGACAGAGGGCTTGGTGCGCTACCAGTGCACGCTCACGTTCGACTGGAACGCCATGCTAGACGCACTCAAAGTTCACGATGCCGACTCCGTTGCGCGGATCGAGAAGTTCAAGAAGATACGTTTTACGTTCGATCTGGGACCGACTGGATCCGTGCAGATCACCCACACGGACCTCGAAGCGGCGACCGAAGATGAGGCCCGAAGATTCAATCAGGCGTACGCGGGCATTGACCAGATGGTGAAGGGCTTCTTTGGGACTTGGTCGGAGTACATGCTCTGGAATATGTTCGATGGTTTCGGCGCAGCCAGCGAAGTCATGGATGAGGGTGACCGCTACCGGTACTCCGAACGCACGGCTGACGGCGAGGTGCTGATCCTTTTCGATAAGGATTACGTCATTCAAAGCACGCGAATTTCCTCACCCCAGTTAACCGGCAGTGTGCAACCGCAGTTCACGCCGACCCCGCAGGGGCTGGTCCTCAAATCGTATAGCGGCGATTACAAAGGTCCGCTCGTGCCCACCGGTGGCCGTTTGAGTGTTGCACTTGAATACCAGCCGGTAAACGCCTTGCAGCTGCCGAGCTTGGTGACGGCGACGGCGGAATCGAGCTCTCAATCCTACGCAGTGCGGTTGACGTTCTCTGACTGCAAGGCCGAGAAGCGGTAAGCGCCGCGCTGGTGTAAAATCGTAATACCCCACTGAGGACGCAGCGGCGCCAGTCGTGAGCGGCTTCAGTCAAGAACGACCGTCGGGACGTGGCTCAGCCTGGTAGAGCACTCGCTTGGGGTGCGAGGGGTCGGCAGTTCAAATCTGCCCGTCCCGACCATACTTCTCAAATCATGCCTGTCTGCATCAGAAATCTAGTTCAATATTCTCTGGCTTGGTCAGTAGAGTTCCAAGCTCGTCTGCTAGAGCCAAGGGAGAGTGGTTCGGGGATGCTTATGTCAGGTCGCTGCGAGAGTACACTGGCGGCGATTCAGAGCTGAAGAAGAAGCAGATCGGCTTGTGCCGTTTCAGGCGCCAAGGGCCTTGAAAGCGAGGTAATGTCGATGCCATTCCCGTCTCGATGCTTCCGCTTTTTCCGCGCATTCCTGTCTCCGGCCATGCTTCTGATCTGTGTGTTTGGCGCCGCTCAGAGCGTCATCACCCATGGTCAATGGACCGGCTCACAGAGCGGCAGGGCCGTTCATCGGATAGCCTTCGTCCCGCAGGCTGCCGTTCCTGCCGCCACGCCTCCACGCGGTCCCTTCGTTAGCCTGGCGCTGCACAAGCCGGCTACGCAGAGCAGCGTCTACCGCGGGACGGGGATTGATCAAGGGCCGCAGTTCGGCAACGACGGGATTCTCGAGTCGAAGCCGCGCGATCCCTATCTGCTGGTAATGACCGATGCCGACAACCCCCCTTGGTGGCAAGTGGATCTCCAGGGGGTCTACACCCTCACGCAGCTGAAGCTATACAACCGCAAGGCGTGTTGCCAGGAGAGAGCGAAGACCATCCAGGTCCTGCTCTCGACGGATGGGGCCCACTGGGAGCGTGCGTATGCGCATAACGGGACGACCTTCGACGTGCTCACGGTCGATCTCACGGGCCGCACCGCTCGCTACGTGCGACTGCAACTTACGGAGCGCGTCCAACTGCACTTCCAGGAGTGCGAGGTGTACGGCTACGCCAACACGCCATCCACGGTCTCCCAGACTGCCGTTCCCGCAGCGACACATCCAAGCCAGAGCACGTTGAACGTCAGCATCCGACCCGCCCAGCAAGAGATACCGGACTCGGGCGAAAACGTCAGCACCGTTGCCGAAGTGACCGGCGGCGTGCCCCCTTACAGCTACCAGTGGTACAACGGGGACAAGGTGAGCAAGGTCACGAGCGGAGAAGTGGTGTGGTCGAACATTCATCGACCGGGGACCCGGGACATCAGGGTGGTGGTTACGGATTCAGCCGGAAACACAGGCGAAGCGCACGCCAGCATCACTGTCCGCGCCGCGGGGGAGCAGGCCCCGCAACCGCCACCGCCCAACCCCAGCCAGCCACCCGCCGTGGCGCCGCCATCATCCGGCCCCGTGAACATCGCAGGCACGTGGCAGCACGGTGCCCGCGGGGAGACCTGGACCTTCACCGCGCTGGACAGCAACCGGTACGAAGCCAGGGAGAAGGGCTTCGGCAATGCCGTCGGCGTTGCGACCGTCATCGGCAACCGGTTTCGCATTGACTTTACGTTCCACGACGGTGGCGAGCATTACGGCTACTACCAGATGACGGTCGAGCCGAGCGGGGGCAAGGCGACGGGGCGCTTTCGCGATGATCGAGCGCGGGAAGGCCCCATAACCATGACGCGCACCACCGGGCCCTAAGGCACGACAGACCTTGATCAAAGATCCCTAAGGAGGCGAAAGCCCATGCGGATTCAGTGGACTAGGAAGCAGCGTCTGGTGGCGGTTGCAGTCCTCGTGCTCCTCCCTGCGGCGGCTTTCCCGTGGGGATCTCTCTACCCGGCGGAGACGCATCAGTACATCATCGCCACGGCTTTCGACCGCTTGAAGGCGGATCCCGCCTTTGCGACGAATCTGTTTCCCACCTTCAGCGCAATCAAGAACCACGAAGGGGTGCACTGGACTGCCGCCGGGAAAGGGGAACAGTGGATTGCCATCGGGATGGACGGGGTGGGTGCCGACGGCCATGGCATGTCGACCTACGCCGAGCACTACTACAATCCCGTGACCAGCGAAGGAGGAGCGCCAAGCTCGGTGGCGCGGTACTACTCCGTTCTCATACGGGACAACCTTCTCGCCACGAAGAGCAGTGCCGAAGCGGGTCCGAAGGCGGCTGCCTACAGCGCGCATTTCCTGGCCGACGTATGCGTCCCGTACCACGTCAACGGGGCATCGAGAGCCACCGCCGAGAAGATATGGGTGGAGCAGCAAGCCTATCGCAGCGGGACGGTGACGCTGCCTGAGACCATCACCGGATCGCATATCCTGTGCTACCGTTGCCCCTTCAAGGGTGGGAGTCAGAACTTCTACACGGAGCTCTCCCGCTTCATCATCTTGACCGAGCCACCCGAGCTCGATTGGTTTGATCCCTGGTACTACAACGGGAATACCGAAACCCTGATGGAGAAGGAGTCCAGCCACATCTTGTGGGAGGCGCGCCCGACGGGAGAAGCGGCGAGTGCGTTTCATGCTCGCGCCGGCCAAGGCCTCGACGGGTACGATCCCCACTGGAAGAATGCCACGCCCACCTTCGAGAACCCCTGGGTCGGCCAGGCGGAGCAGGCCCGGCAGTTTACCATCTTCCAGGCGACGAAAACGCGGGAGCTGCAAGCGGAGTATCTCGAAAACCCCACGCCGGCACTCCGCGGCGTCATTCGGGCTGTCTACACTCTGTGGCGGGCTTCCTTCTCCGGGCTGCGCCCGGTGATCGAATTCCAGCCCGACGGGACTGCGGGCTACCGGGTTACCGGTAAGGTGACCAATGCGGCCTCCGCGGCGGCCAGCGGCCTCCGCGCGCGGCTCACCGCCACCAATTGCACGGTCGCCGGCGACAAAGAGAAGTCCCTGGGCTCCTCGTTGGCCGCGGGGAAGACGCAGACCGCGTCTGCCACCTGGCAGGTGCAGCCGACGCCCGATAAGGCGTGTCAGCTCAGGTTGGAAGTCATAGCGGCTTACTTGATCCCAGACCTCCAGTACGCCCAGGTGGAACGCACCTTCTTCCCGGAGCATGTCGAACCGGCAAGCAAACCCAATCCGCCCGAGCCGCCCGCGCCGGTAACGGAGCCAAAGCCGGAAACTCGGGAATCCAATGAGGTCTGGGGCAGGTGGCAGTGCAATATAGAGAATCGGGGCTCTTGCAAGTGCATTTACGAACCCGACCCATGGACGCCCGGCACTTGCACCACCATTCCCGGCCACCACGATGGGTGCTGGAACGAAGGCCAACGGTGCGGCCCGAAATACCTCACGCCGGCGGAGCAACGACAACGACAAAAGTGAGCTTCAATGGGCCCCAGTGCACTGACAAGAACCGTGGCCCCATTTCCAGTCGGAGGATGCGAAGCGGTTGTGGGAGGACAGGCAGAAGCAGAAGAAGCAGGGTCAGTGGATGGCCGCCGCAATGGCCAAGGCGGACGCGCTGACCGCATAGGTGTGCCGCCCCGAAGGCAGCGTCGATACCTCTGTGGCGCGCAAGAATTCGGGCCGAAAACTGGTGTGCAGTAAGTGGACCGGGTCAACGGCGCAGGATGGACATCAAAACTCAAGACGGGTGTAGCAGCGCAGATCGTCTCAGTGACGGGGTTCACCCCAATTTGGACTGAACCCCAGATTATCCCCGTCAACCAAAGTGGAGCTCTCGAGACTGGAGAGCTTAGGTACAGATTGGAGTTGGAGTCGCCCCGAAATTGGGGTTTGACTACCGCTGCGAGCGCAAGTCACCCACGCAAACGAATGAGGCTGAACCTGCGGCAGCGCAGAAGAAGATGGAGGAGCCTCGAGTGAGGCTCCTCGTGTGTGTGCAAAGGGAGCTGGAAATGTCCCCGTCGCTGCTGTGTTATTTGTAGGTGGCGTTGGTGCGAGCCAGGAAATCGCGATGCGGCGTGAAATCCACCATGGAGCCGAACACCGGACCGGCCAGGGGATTTGCCTTCAAGCTTGCACCGACCGCGGCATTCGCCTTGTCTATTTCTTCTCCGTTCGGGGTCAAGTAGAAGATCCAGAAGGTGCCGGGTGAATCGGTGTGGATCGCCTCAGTATCAATCGCATACTCGAAGATGGTGCCGTCGGCGAGCTGCTTCTCCAAAAGGGGCACGATCAGGTTCTTGCTGAGAACGTCCACCGCATCGTCCGGCGCGCCCGCCTTCAGCTTGTAGGCTGCACCGTGCGTGCAAGCGTCCTTCCATGTTCCGGCATGCCAGTTATAGTAGCGGCTGACGAAAACCATGTCCCAGTGTTTGGTGGCGCTGGCAAGGACAGGGGAAGTGGCGGCGCCGGACTTGTAGAACTGGTCCAGCACGTTGAGCAGGCCCGCCATGGACGTGGCGGCCCACCAATCGTCATGCGTATCGGCGTCAGGCTGGTGCACCAGGTTCTGGTCGTTGCCGTAGGCCACAAGGATGCCGTCGGCGAGGGCCTTCTTGAGGATGGGTTCATCGGCCGCCTTGGCCTTCTGCATTTCGCCCCACTGTGCGCGAGGAATGGCCCAGAACAAGACGTAGCCGTACATCGGCGCCTTTTTCTTGACCTCTGCCATCTGTGCCCGCGCAGGTGTGGCCGTGAAAGCGGCCAACGCAAACGCAAACAACCCTGCAACAAGTCTGAGAGACTTTGCTTTCGACATTCCTGACTTCCTCCGTGACTTGATGAGCTAGGTACAACTGCTTAGACCTGTTCTGTGTTCGGGGAGTTGTCCGGCTCCTGAGCGGTTCTTCAGATATAGCGATCAGTCAATATTTGCACTGAGGAATTCCGTTGAATTCTGTAGCAGCGGTGCAGCGCAGTTGACGACGCGCAGCAGAAAGGCCGCCTTCCGGCGGCCTCCTGCGTTGCTTCAAATGAGTCAGCTTATGGGACCCACGTTGCCGTTACCGAGCCCTCGCCCGCACCATGTCGGAAGAACTCTCCACGGCGAGCAGCTAGGGCGTCACGGTGAAGGTCACGGGAACCTTCCAGGGCGAATAAAGTGTGGTGCCGCTGGTGGTTGAGGTGATGGTGACATTACCGTTGTAGGTGCCCGCTGGAAGCGAGCCGACCGCCACGCTGACGGGGACCGATTCCTGCGTCGTGCACGAAGTGCAGGCAGCCGTCAGCCAGAGCTGGTCGGTTGCAACTGAGAAAGTCATGTTTTGCGGTGTCGAAGTGGGGTTTATGTTCGCGACGGAGAGCAACTGCGCCAAGGGATTGCCCCCGCCTTGAGTCGCCGTGAAGCTGAGAGTTGCCGGCGTAACGTTCATGGCCGGGCCAGTGGGGGCGGCCAGCGTCGTGACCTTGACCGGGATGGTGGCGCTGGCACCGCTGCCGCCGAGCTTGACGTCGGCGCAGTAAGTGCCGGCGGACAGTCCGAGCGGCGTGGCGACGATGGTGATGCTGGCTGGCGGGGTGACACTTGCCGGGTATGCGGTGACATTTCCCTGGGTAACCACGATCCAGCTTTGGTCGGTGGTGACGCTGAGAGGGACGGCCGAACTGCCGCTGCTGGTAACGGTCACCGGCTGCTGCGGATTGGACGGATTAAATGACAGGCCCAGTTGATAAGTACCAAAATCCACACTGGTGGGAGAAAGGGCGATGCCTGATGCTGCCGGCGAGGAGCATGTGGGGCTGCTACTGCTGCCGCAAGAGGCGAGCGCCACGAGAAGCAGAAATAGAGCAGCCGTCCGCAAGAACCGAAGGCGAGTGCCTTCATTGTTATGTCGCATGGTCACCTTCAACACGTCCAGTCTGCACAATCCGGCGGGCGTAGAAATCCGAACGCGAAATTACGCCATAAGGGGTGCCTCTCATTCTAACTCGGCGGCCCCAAGTCTTCACAGTCCTGATGCGAGGAAGTTTAGGCGCCGGAGGAGCGGAGTTGGCTGGGCGCCGGGCCCCTACCCTCCTTTTGGAGCCGGCCCCGTCACCCCCATCGGGCCCTTGTGGCTGCTCAGTGCGAGTCATCACCGGTTGGTGTTGCGGCAGGATGAATACGGAGTGCAAGGGCCACGCCGGAGCCCGGAAGGGCCGTGGATTGGACCGCCTGCTGGTAGGGAAGCAGCGCGAACGGTGGTTGGCGGTCGGTGAACCAGACCTGGCGGTTGGCGAAGTATCGCAGCAACTCCTGGTTGCCCTCAAGGCCCATGTCGCGCGCCCATACAACCTTGGCAGAGTCAATATCAGGGCCGTTGTAGACCCAGTCGTTGCCGGGATTGTCGAATCGATGGTAGACAACGATCACGAGGTGCCGCCCCGGCATGCTTTCCAGGATGCTCTGCATCCGCACTCGCTCAATCTCTGACATCGGCACGGTGCGAAATGGTGCCTCCAAGTTGAAAGGATTCATCACATATTCGGAGATTGGATTCAGTAGAGCAAGAAACAGGCAGAACAGCCCAGCACGGCTGAGAGCGGGTCCAATAGGCTTGTGCCACGGACGCCAGGTACGCAAGCGCCGCAGGCCGTCCAGGGTGAACAGGAGAAACACCGACGCTCCTGGCGCAAGGTAGTGTGGGAGGAGATTCCAGACCTGGCAGAAGGAGCACGCCAGCATGAGCAGCAGCGAAAGGGCGGCGACCACTTTGACCACAGAGCTGCGGAACAAGGCGCACCACAAGCCAATGAGGAACACCGGCGTCAACGGCCAGAGGAAATAAGACTGGATGACTATGACCTTCCGCCGCAGAATCTGTTCCGCTCCGCCGGGCATGCGCGCGACCAGGTAGTCCATCAACTCGTGGCGCGTATAGAAGATGCGCATCACCGGGTGACGGTAGGAAGGGTAACTACGCTCCTGCCAGAAGAACGGTTTGGTGATGTGATACTGGGCGTGATTCTCGACGTATGGAAAACGCAGCGGGTGACCAGTGCCACGCCAGTTGTAATAGCCGATGAACGCGAATGTCGCCAGCAGAACTGTGGCCGCAGGAAGCGCGACGCGCACCAGCCGGAAGCTCCATGGGCGGCGAAGGCGCAGCCACCACCACAGTGCATAGATCAGGGCAGGAAGGGCAAAGCAGAAACCTTCCAGCGGGCGGCTGTTGGCGAGCAGCGCCAGGCCCAGCGCGAAGATGACGGCGTATCGCGTCGCCGGCCGTCGCCGCAGACGAACCAGAGATCCCAGAAGAAGTGCTCCGCCGGTGGCGGCAACCTGGCCTCCGAAGTAGGAATTCACCCAGTAAGTAAACGTGCCGTAACGCAGGATGCAGAACAAGGCGCCGAGCAGCGCCCAGCGCGACGGAAGAAAACCCTGGAGCATCCAGCAGATGGCACCGCACATGACGGCTGTGGCGAGGAGTACGCCGGCCCAATAGGAGTGAAAGAGAAGATGCCCGAGCGCAAGCACCGCACTTGTGGCCGGCGGATACATCGTCTGGTAGGTGGGCACCATGTTGACGTGAAATGTCTCGAAGTGGGCCCACAAGGGAGGCGTTGGGTTGGTGAGCCTGTCCAGATTGAACGTCTCCGCCCCGAGGAGGAAGCTGTACTCGTCATGAATGACTGGGACGGGCACAGGGTCCCAGGGCAGCATGACGAGCCGCACGAGAATGACGGCGACGGTGACGCCGAGGACGCAAAGCCGGCGATGCCGCGCCACGCGGTCGAGCAACGCCCCGGCGCGCCGGAATGCCCCCTGCGGTCCGAAGTACAAGGCCAGACCTAGTAACAAGATGGCGAGAAGGGACAGCGCTTCAATAAAGGCCACGCAGTCGCTGTAGCGATTGGGAGTCATCTGCGCCCAGCCCATCAATTCGAAGTAGCGCATGAGAGGTTCTTCTCAGGCCTGCGGCCCGGCATACATGGGAGTCTGAGATTGCAGTGTAAATTCCGCGCAACGATATGCAAAGCAGATTTGCAGGTTCGGTGAGTGACTGAGGTCATTGGGGCGCGATCAGATTCTTCCCGACTTCTTGCGGCGGGCGAGCGACTGTGCTGTAAGCGCGACGAGCAGGCGGAAGAGACCGAACCACAGGAGGAATGCCGGCAGGGCGAGCAGCGCCCAGGCCAGCAGCGCGTGCGCGGCGCTGGTCCAGAGCAGCCGGAGCGCATGCCAGTGGCTCGACTGGATGAGGGCCATCACCTGGGCCAGCGCCAGCGACTGATGCGGCGCGCGGGTGAGCCGCTCGCCAAGGCGAACCAGCGGCAGCAGCGCCAGCACCTGCAGCGGATACACAAGGTAATTGGAGAGCTGGATGACGGGCAGGTTGAGGCGGAGCGCAATCGCCAACAGCAGGCACAGGGTAGTGGTGGTTCCGATGAGGGGGAAAGTGCCGACCACGGCGCCCAGCGCAAGGCTCAGAGCAAGCTGGCGTGGGGCCACCCCCTGCGTGAGCAGATCCACGATGGGATGGACGAACTTCGCACGCAGGAATTGTCTGGCGCCCACCCGCCCCCCTCTATCGGCTCAACTCGCCGGTGGCAATGGGATCATTGAACGGGTTAAGGAGCCCGCCGTCAAGCGGGGAGGCGCCCTACCTCGGCGCGTGGGGTATCCACCCAGTGAAGAAACGTCGGGGAGAGAAGAGTCGCAGCTGCTTGTCGCTACATCCAAACTAGTAGGATGGCCAAGGAGGAAAGATGCGAAAGAAGCTGTTCATTGCGCTCTGTGGGTTGGTGCTCATCGCGGCGGTAGCGCCGAGGCTTGTAAGGGCCGCGGGACGCCCCGATGTAGGGACCGTGGCGCCGGACTTCAGCCTGAAGTCGCAGGATGGCTCGGCGGTGAGCCTGCAGGGGCTGCGCGGCAAGTGGGTGGTGCTCTACTTCTACCCCAAGGACATGACGTCAGGCTGCACCATCGAGGCGCACAACTTCCAGCGCGACCTAGCGGAGTATGAGAAGCGCAACGCCGTCATCCTCGGGGTGAGCGTGGACAACGTGGATGCACACAAGCAGTTCTGCGTGAAAGAGGGCCTGACCTTCAAGCTGCTGGCGGATCATGAGCACGCGGTCTCCAAGATGTACGGCACGCTGACCAACCTGGGCGTGGTGCAGTACGCCTCGCGCAACACGTTCCTCATCAATCCGGAAGGAAAGATCGCGCGGGTGTTCACCGGGGTGAAGCCGGCGGGGCACAGCCAGGAAGTGCTGGCGGCGATTGACGAGCTGTCAAAGCACTGAAAGCCTGCACCCCACGCAAGCAAAAGCAGCGTGCATGGGCAACCCGTATGGATGGGTGCGCCCACCGCGCCTAGTGACTAATCTCCGAAGAATCGTCGGACAGCGCCGGCTGTGCCTCGGCGCCTGAATGCTGCTCTAAGTCCGCCACGGCACGCGCTACGAGCGCCGTGGGGGTGTCATTCCCGCACGGAGTGCTGATGCCGAAGCGCAGCTTGGTGATATGCAGCGGCTGGCCGATGTGGGCGCGGACAAAGGCAGTGCGCGCCTGCCGCGCGATGCGGGTCGCCTGCGGCGAAGAGCACTGTGGCAGCACGAGCACGAACTGGTTGCCGAACCAGCAGCCCACGAAATCATGCTGACGCACAGCGCCGTGCAACGCCCGGGCGAGATGGAACAGAAGCTGGTCGCGCGCTTCCTGCCCGAAGCGGCCTGCGACATCGTCGAGGCCGTCCAACAACACAAGCACGACGGAGAAGAGCTCGGCGGTCAGATTCCATTGATCCACACGGTCGCGCAACTGCGCAGCCGAAGCCATCATGGACGGAAGGCGGGTCTGCGGATCCGTCCAGTCGTGCGGCTGGCCGGCATCAGCCGCAGACTCTCCTCCCACGCGTGGCGTCATGTCCGTGATCTGCTGCACCACACCGAATGGCTGGCCATCGCGGCGCAAAGGAGTAAACCGGACCTGCACAGGCAGGCGGTGTCCGTCGGAGTGGCGCAGGAACGTGACCAGTTCGCGGCGCTCGCCGTCTCGCAGGCAGTCGCGCGCGGGGCATAGGGCGGCACAGAGCTCGCGACTCGTTTCGGGATGGCAGAGCAGCCCGTCGGCGCAGCACCGGCCCGTCATCTCGGGCGCACTGCAACCTGAGAGCTTCTCGGCGGCGCGGTTCCAGAAGAGCACGCGCAGGCTGGCGTCGAGTACCACCACGCCGTCACCGATGCTCTCCAGAACTTCGAGCAAATCGAGCGCGTCAGAATGCGGATCGGCGGAGTCCGGCATCGGAGAGACCTCGGCTGCGCCCTAGTCAGCGCGGTACAGGGCGTCACCTTTTTTCATCGGCGGAAATGGCAGAAGGCTTCAGCGGCAGTCGCCCGCAGCCGATTCTCGCGAGTCAAAAAGTAGATTGAACTCAGGCGGCGGGCGGGCGCCACTCACGCGCGCATTCGGGATCATCATTACGAACCTGGTTGACGTGCGTGCTCACCAGAAAGGCCTTCATTCGGGCGGGGTCGTAGGGAGCGAGCATGACGGAGAGCTGTGGGAGCTGGGAGAAACTCGGCTCGAGCCACAGCTCGAGGTCTTCGTCGCGCAGGATGCAAGGCATGCGGTCGTGAATGGGCGCCATGAGCGGATTGGCGGCGGCGGTAAGGATGGCGCAGGTTTCCAAAATCTGGCCGTCAGGCGTGTGCCAGCGGTCCCACAGGCCGGCGAGCGCGAAGAGAGAATCGTCGGCGAGTCCGAAGTGATAGGGCTGCTTGCCCGCCTCCTCGCGCTTCCATTCGTAGAAGCCGTCGGCGGGTAGGATGCAGCGGCGACGGCGGAATGCGTCTTGAAACGAGGGCTTCTCGGCGGCGGTCTCAGAGCGTGCGTTGATCATCCTGGCGCCGATGGCAGCGTCCTGGGCCCAGTGGGGAACCAGGCCCCAGCGAAGGGCATTCATCCTGCGGACAGGTTGGGCCGGATCCTGGCGGATGACCGCAACCTGCTGCGTGGGCGCAATGTTGTAGCGCGGCGTCCAGTCAAAGTGATCCTCGGCTACGCCGAAGCGGTCGCGGATCTCTTTATCGGAGCGGGAGAGGCGGAAACGTCCGCACATTGGAGTTGGACCTCCGTTCAAGCAGCGCCGGGCGGCTTGCGGAAGATAAGATGCGCTGAAGCCGGGATTAGGAATTGCGCATTCGATTGACGCCGCCGCGCATCTCAGCTAAGGTACTACAATTTTGGCATGACGAGCATGCGCGCCATCCGAAGCTCCCGAACCGGCGCCCGGACCGTGCGCCGGCGCCGCTGAAGAACACGCTGGCGGGAACCGTCGTCCGCTGCTACAACCTGACGGTGGAGAACCGCCTGCTCATCGTGAGCGAGGTGGTGATCCGCATCCCCGCTGCCTGCTCGGAGTGCCGGAAACCCGGCTGGAGGATGTGCGGCGCGGCAAAAACTTCATCCTTCCCTTGGTGAATGTCATCTTGATAAAATAGAATTTAAGTAAGTGATTACTGACAAAGTTGATTTGCGTTCTGGGCCACGGCGCCATGAGGGTGGCTTGTGGTCGAACGGCAGGCGCCGAGTGCGATGCGGGCTCTGCCGGTCCGGTCGAGACGCCAGGAGTAAATCGAAGGGCGGGGTTACTTGCAAGGCTGGCGAAAGATAGCACTTTCAGGGGTCTTAATTCTATTGATCGGCGTGGCAGCGCCTCTCCGCGCACAATCGGGTCTCTCGGTGCAGGAGTCCGCTGGCGAGAACCCGCTGCTCGGCTCGGTGCCGCAGGGAGCGGTGACGGCGGAGCCGCTGAAGCTCTCGATGCTCGATGCGATCCAGCGCGGTCTGAAGTACAACCTGGGCACGATTCTTGCCGAGCAGGGAAGTGCGTTCGCCGCGGGCCAGCGCTACCGCGCGCTGAGCGCCCTGTTGCCCAACCTGGAAGGCCACTTTGCTGACAGCAGCCAGCAGATCAACCTGAAGGCATATGGTTTCCCGGTGTTGCCGGGGCAGCAGTACGTCTACGGCCCGTTCAGCGTCACGGATATCCGCGCCACGGTCAATTCGAACGTCCTCAATCTGAACGAGCTGAACCGATATCGCGCTGCGCGGGACAACGAGCGCGCCGCGCAGTTCAGCTATCGCAACACGCGCGACCTGGTTGTGCTGGCGGTGGGCTACCAGTACCTGCTGGCCTTGGCAGACGCGTCGCGGGTGGAGTCAGCCGAGGCGCAGGTGGCGACTGCCGATGCCCTCTACAAGCAGGCCGTGGACCACCACCAAGCCGGCCTGGTGCCGAACATTGACGTGCTGCGCGCGCAGGTGGAGTTGCAAGCGCAGCAGCAGCGCCTGCTGGTGCTGCAGAACGACTATGCCAAGCAACTGTTGGCGGTGACGCGCGTCATCGGATTACCGAGCGGGCAGAAGATCGAGCTGACGGACAGGATTCCCCCGCCCGCGCCCATCGTGGGCAACTTTGACGACGACCTGAAGACGGCGTACGAGAACCGCTCCGACTTCAAACAGGCGCAGGCGGTTCTGGCCGCTGCGGAGCACACGCGCAGCGCGGCGCTGGCCGAGCACCTGCCCTCGCTGAGCTTCGCAGGCGATTACGGTGTCATCGGTCCCAGCCCCACGCAGAACCATGAGACCTTCAGCGCGGCGGCGGTGGTCCGGGTACCCATCTTCGAAGGCGGGCGCATCAAGGGTGACGTCATGCAGGCCGACGCACAACTGAAGCGGGCGCAGGCGCAGTTGGATGATCTGCGGGGACGCATCGAGTATGAGATCCGCACCTCGCTGTTGGACGTGGATGCCGCCACGAAGCAGTTGGTTGTGGCATCGAGCAACCTGGAGCTGGCGCGTGAGCAGGTACGGCAGTCGCGCGACCGGTTCAAGGCCGGCGTGACGGACAACCTGGAAGTGGTACAGGCGCAGGAGGCGCAGGCAGCCGCCGAGGAGAACTACATCGCCGCGCTGTTCGCGCACAACTTCGCGAAGCTCGCCCTGGCCCGGGCCATGGGCATCGCGGAGAGCGTCACGAAGACATTCCTGGGAGGAAGATAGGTGCCGGAGATGAACAGTCAGACCGCCGAACGCGAAGCGTTGAAGACGCCAGCGCCACCGCCGGACGACGAGAACGCGGAGAATGGCCGCTCATACTTTCAGAAGAATCCCCGGGCGCGGATTGCACTGATCGTCGTCCTCCTGGCGCTGGCTGTCGCGGCATTTATCGCCTGGCGATACCTCTCCGTTCGCGAGACAACGGACGACGCGCAGATTGACGGGCACATCACGCCCATCAGCGCGCGCGTGAATGGCACCGTGGTGAGCGTGGACTTCCAGGACAACCAGTACGTGCAGGCCGGCCAGGTTCTGGCGCAGCTCGACCCCAAGGACTTCGAAGTGGCGTTGGAGCGCGCGCGCGCCGATCTTGCCGAGGCCGAGGCCGCGGCGCAGGGGGCACAGACGAACGTGCCGGTGGTCAACATCAGCACGAGCGGACAACTGGACATGGCGCAGGCGGCGCTGGCGGCAGCGCAGAAGGACGTGGACGCAGCCCGTGCCCGGGTGCGCGAGGCAGAGGCAAATTACACGAAGATCTCCAAGGACCTGGAGCGCATGCAGATGCTGGTGCAGAAAGACGAAGTCTCGCGCCAGCAATACGACGCAGCAGTGGCCGGGGAAGCGTCAGCGCGGGCCGCGGTGGACAGTGCTCACGCCAACGTAGCCTCCGCCGAGAGCCGCGTGCAGCAGGCCCAAGCGGCGCTACAGACGGCGCGAACGGCGCCGCAGCAGGTGGCGATGACAAAGTCACGCTTCAGTTCCGCACAGGCCAACGTGCTGCTGAAGAAAGCAGCCGTGCAGCAGGCCGAGCTCAACCTGCAGTATGCAACGGTGCGCGCGCCCGCCAACGGCATTGTGAGTAAACGCTCGGTGGAGGTCGGACAAGTAGTTGGAGCGGGCCAGCCGCTGGTGGCGCTGGTGAACCTGGATGATGTGTACGTGACGGCGAACTTCAAAGAAACGCAACTGAAGAACATGGCCGTCGGGCAGGAGGCACAGATCAAGGTTGACGCCTACGATCGCGAGCTGCGCGGACATGTGGAGAGCTTTGGCGGCGCCACCGGGGCACGCTTCAGCCTGCTGCCGCCGGAAAACGCCACCGGCAACTACGTGAAGGTGGTGCAGCGAATACCGGTGAAGATCGTCTTCGAGAAGGGCGAGGATTCCGAGCACAAGCTGCGGCCGGGCATGTCGGTCGAGCCGACGGTCATGACGAAGTGAAGCGATGGCGACTGACGCCTTGACGGCCACCCACCCGGAGAGCCATCCGCAGGTCAATCCGTGGATCATCGCCATCTCGGTGATGCTGGGCACCTTCATGGAGGTGCTGGACACCACGGTGGTGAACGTGGCGCTGCCTCACATCGCCGGCAATCTCTCGGCCACCACGGACGAAGCCACTTGGGTGCTGACCTCGTACCTTGTCTCCAACGCCATCATCCTGCCGATGACCGGATGGCTGGCGAACCACTTCGGCCGCAAGCGCATTCTGCTCATGTCGGTCTTTGGGTTCACCGTGTCGTCGCTGGCGTGCGGCATGGCGCCGACGCTGAGCCTGCTCATCTTCTTCCGTATCATCCAGGGCGCAACCGGCGGCGGACTGCAACCGCTCTCGCAGGCCATCATGCTTGAGGCCTTTCCGCCGGAGAAGCGCGGCAAAGCCATGGCCTTCTGGGCGCTGGGCATTGTGGTGGCGCCCATGCTCGGACCGGTGCTCGGCGGCTGGCTTACGGATGCCTATTCCTGGCGCTGGGTCTTCTACATCAATCTGCCCGTCGGCATCATGGCGACGCTGATGGCGCAACTCTTCATCTTCGATCCGCCTTACATCAAGCGGCAGTCAGAGCGCGTGGACTACTGGGGCATGGGCATGCTGGTGGTCGGCATGGGCGCCCTGCAAGTCTTTCTCGACAAAGGACAGCAGAAGGATTGGTGGTCGAGCTACTCCATCCGCGTGCTGGCCTTCTTTGCCGTCGCCGGGCTGATTGCCTTTGTGGTGCGCGAGTTCACCACTGACCACCCCATTGTGGATTTGCGCATTCTGCGCGACCGCAGCTTCGCTACGGGAACGTTCATGATGGCAATCATCGGCTTTGTGCTCTACGGCAGCACCGTGCTTTTGCCGCTGTGGCTGCAGACGTTGATGGGCTACCCCTCGCTGCAGGCGGGCATGGCCATTCTGCCGCGCGGTATGGGGTCGTTTCTCTTCATGCCAATTGTCGGCATCCTGATGGGGAAATTCGAGCCGCGGCGGCTGTTGGCGATCGGTCTATCCGTGGCGGGCTTCAGCTTCTTCATGCTCGCCCACCTGAACCTGCAGTCGGGCTATTGGGACATCTTTACCCCGCAGATCATTCAAGGCGCATGCATGGGCCTGATGTTTGTGCCGCTCTCCACCACCAGCATGGACAACATTTCGCAGAGCCGCATGGGCAACGCCACCAGCGTCTACAACCTCATGCGCAACGTCGGCGGCAGCGTGGGCATTGCCAGCATCACCACCATCTACGCGCGCTACACCCAGAGCAATACCGCCGTCCTCGGCGCTAACGTGAATCCCTACAGCACCAGCACGCAGCAGATGCTCTCCGGCATTCGCGCCGCCATGCAGGCGGCTGGGGCGGACGCAGTCACCGCCTCCCATCAGGCCTATGGCGTTCTCTTCGGAATGGTGCAGCAACAGGCGGCCATGCTGGCGTTCATCAATTGCTTCCGTTTGATGGGGGCCCTCTTCCTCTGCATGCTCCCGCTCATCCTGCTCATGCGCAAGCCGAAGCATCATGGGGGCGACGCCCCGCCGATGCCGCACTGAAGGGGGCTTGGAACCTCTTCGTCTGCTGGCCGCGCCCTAACGCGCGGAGAATCCCGCGGCGCCCATTCTTCAGATTTCTGTAGATGCTCCTTCAAGAGCTTTCCGGAAGTTGTAGATGTCAGGAGATGCAAATCTCTAAATCTATGTTTCTAAAGGAGGTTCGATAACTGTGGGGTTGGCACTAAGCGTGCACTACATAGGTCACCGTTTACCCTGCGTCTCTTTGTAGTCCGTCTTCAGGGGGCAGAGAAACGTGCCGGTCGACACTTGGAGGTTGACCCGGACACGTTCCTGCCTTTTTTGTTTGCGTTGGCATCAAGAGTGAGTGGCGGAGCCCAAAGGCTCCGCCACTTTCGTTTTGGGATGCGATGGTTAGTGAACGGCCGGTGCCGCAGGCGTCTGTGGCTTGCCGGGCTTCGGCTGGTGCTTCGGCGTTGTCGCCGGGGCCGCGGGAGTCGCCGGTGCTTCCATGCGGGCGGTCTTGGGCAAAGGCTTTCGCGGCAGAGGCTCATCGCGGTTGGCGGCGTCCCAGAGGAACGCAGCCAGGATGACTGCCGCCTGCATCATGTCCTCGCGCTGCAGACGTTCATAGACATCCATGTTCGAGTGGTGAGTGCGCGACATGTACTCCACGGGGTCCTGGATGAACTGGAACCCGGGGATGCCGACGGCGTCGAAGGAGAGATGGTCGGTGCCGCCGGTGTTGCGCTCGGTGATGGTGGTGAAATCCAGATCGCGGAAGGGCTCGCCCCACTTCTCAAAGAGGGGCGCGACTGCGGCGTTCTCCTGCGTGTAGATGCCGCGCAGCTTACCGGTGCCATTGTCAATGTTGAAGTAGGCGGCGACCTTGGCCTGCCCCGGCTTGATGACCAGTGGGCCCGGCGGCCGCATGTAGGAGGGCATGGGATTATTAGGGTCCGACTTGACCTCCTCGTTATATCCGAAGTGCTCCTTCACATAGGCGCGGGAGCCGAGCAGCCCTTCCTCCTCGCCGCCCCAGAGCCCAATGCGGATGGTGCGCCGCGGTTTCACGCCGAGCGCTGCCAGGATGCGCAGGGCTTCCATGGTGATGCCCACTCCGGCGCCGTCGTCGGTGGCGCCGGTGCCGGCGTGCCATGAGTCAAGGTGCGCGCCGGTCATGACAATCTCATCCGCCTTGTCAGTGCCGGGAATCTCGGCAATGGTATTGAATGCCTTGCCGTCGTCGGGCGACTCGAAGTGGGACTGGAGGTTGATCTCCAGGGTGACTGGGACCTTGCGATCGAGCAGACGCGCGATGCGTCCGAAATGCTCCACGGCCATGACCAGTTGCGGGAAGCCGTCCGGGTCGCCCTGGTGATAGTTGTCCGTGCCCTGCACGAAGATGAGTCCGGCCTCGCCAGAACTGGCCTCGATGGTGCACGCGGGCTTTTCGTCGGCGAGGAACTTCTGCAAGTCGCGCCGGAAGGCGAAGCGCTGCATCAGCTCTTCCCGCGTGAAGACGTGGCCGACGGGGTCGCTGAGGACTTCGCTCGGGATGCTGTATTCAGCAAGTTCCGCCAGGCGCTTCTCGTCATACCGTTCGAGGGGTGCCTTGTCCTGCGGCTTGACGCCGCGCATCTCGCCGATAAGAACGATTTTCCCGCCGATCTTGCCGCGATACTTCTCGAGATCCTCGCTCCGGGTTGCACGCATGCGCACAACCTCGCCGGTGAGTGCGCCGGAGGTCGAGGGCGTCCAGGCCTTAGGCAAGGCGTAGAGCATGGCAACGTCCGGGGCCGTCATGCGGACCGTGACCGAGTCGAGTTGCCAACCGCGGCCGAAGTCGAAGGGTTCGAGGTGAGCGTTGGACAGCCCCCAATCCTCGAGCTGCTTACGCGCCCACTCGTTGGCGTTCTTCAGGTTCTTTGAGCCGGTGAGACGCTGGCCAAGGCGGTCGCTCAGCTCGCTCATGGTTTCCATGACCTTGGAGTTGTGAAAGCCTTCCTGGCGGATGCGGCCGATCATCTGCAGGTCGGGCTGATCGCCGGCCTGCGCCAGCGCCACGGGCACAAAGGCACAGAAAAGGAGAATTGTTATCAGCAGGGTTGCAGGGACGATGTTCAGGCGACGGTGAGGAAACATGGAGCCGTCCTTCTTTGCGGAATTGGAGTCGGCGACGGCGGGCCCGACCGTTCAGGCGGAGCACTTCGTCAGCCGCTGTATCTGCCCGCAGGGATGGTATCACCAAGGGTTGACTGGAATGAAATTCCGCCGGCGGCATGAGTCAACGCTTCCCGCGTTCTGAAATGAACCCGGTTCTGAATTGGTGCCTGTAAGGCAACGAGCGGCGACATCGCCTTGGATATGAGCATGTCCTGCAGCCTGGTGCGCAGCCGCACCAGGGCAAGCGAGTGGATCTGCGAGACGCGCGACTCGCCCACCCCGAACACCATGCCTACCTCCTTCATGGTGAGCTCCTCGTAGTAGTAGAGCGAGAGCACCTGCTGCTCTTTCTCGGAGAGCTCCGCAATGGCGCGCGCCAGCAGCTGGCGCATTTCTGAGCGCAGGGTGAGGAAGTAGGGAGTTTCTTCGGGATTGCCGGACAGGTACTCGCAGAGGTTCGTTTCGCGACCGTCCCCGCCGCTCTCCACGCGCAGCGTTCCCAGGTCGAGCCCGTCCAGATCGCTCAGCAGGTGGCGCAGCTCCTCCTGTGACATGCCGAGCGCCTGCGCCATCTCCGGGTCGGTGGGCGTGCGCCCCAGTTCGTTGCTCAGGCGCGCCGTCACTTCCTCGAGCAGGCGTGCCTTGCGCCGCAGCTCGCGCGGGCTCCAGTCGAGCTCCCGCAGGCTGTCAAGGATGGCGCCGCGAATGCGGAACTTGGCGGAGGTCTTGAATTGAACCTGGCGGCTCGCGTCGTACTTGTTCAGCGCGTCAATCAGGCCGAGTACTCCGGCGTGGACCAGGTCTTCCAACGGCACGTGATGCGGGAGGCGATCATGAATGTGGCGCGCAATGAAACGAACCTGGGGTAACTGCTCCAGCAGGATGCGGTTGCGCTCTTCCTCGTAGAGGAAGAGCGCGGGCGGGTTCTTGGCGGTGGTCATCACGGATTTCCTTCCGGCTTCAGTTCACCATCCCGATGGATTGCACCGATATCACCGGCGGGACCTCACCCGGGGACAGCACCACCAGCCTGGATCGCCGACCCGCAGAGTGGATTCCACCGCGGGGCGCCCCCTCCGCAACAGCGCGCGCACCCGCGCGGAGAGCTCGGTGAAGCTGAGGGGCTTGTTCAGGCAGTCATCCGCGCCGCTGTCGAGGGCGAGCACGCGGTCCTCCACGCCGCAGTGGGCTGTCAGCACCAGCACCGGTAGCTGCGGCTTGGCGGGCCGCACGTTGCGCAACACGGAGATCCCATCCAGCTTCGGTAGGTTCAGGTCGAGCAGAACCAGGTCGTAGTCGAGATCGCAGGCCATGTTGTTGGCCTGTTCACCGTCGAACGCCACGTCCACGGCGTAGCTTTCTGACTCCAGCCCCTTGCGGATGAAAAGCGCAAGCGGTGCATGGTCTTCCACTACAAGTATGCGCATCGTCTTCTGTGCCGGCGCTTGGTCGCGCTGCACGGCGCACGCTCCCGGCTATCAAGAATGCTCGATGGAGCGGGTCCCGTCATCCACTGTCGTGTGGATTACAGAGATTCCATTACCAGATGCGGAGGGTTCCCAATGTGGCAGTTGAAAGGCGGACGGTAGGGGGCGCAGGTCGCAGACCTGACGGACGAGCTAGCCGAGATTGCGTGCCCGATCGTTGACCGCCGCCCGAAGCGAAGGAAACGGCTGAGTGGTAGTGCGCAGGACGTCAGGCCAACGCATGAGCATTTGCTGCGAGGAAAGGCCCTCAGCTGCCGGGTCAAAAGCAAAATACATGGCCCACGGAGAACGCTCCTGCTGTGCGCGCAGGAACCACTTACTCGCACGGTTGATTTCTCCGAGTGCGGTGTATGCCATGCCGAGGAGGTACGAGGGAGCCGCAATCTCGCCGTCAGCGGCTTCCAGCTGGAAGAGCAATGACTGCGCCGGCCGGACGTCGCCTGCGCGCGCCAGCCCCAGGGCAAAGAAAGCGCGGAAGCCGGGGACATCCGGAGCCAGCGCCATGGCCTTCTGGAAGTTGCCCAGCGCCTGCTCGTGCCTGCCCAGTTCGAGCAGCGCACGGCCGGCCATCGCCAGCGCCAATGGATTCTCAGGCTCCAGTTCCAGCAGCGCTTCGGCCTGCCGCAGCGCACCCTCGTAGTCGCGTTCAAAGTGCTTCAACAGGGCGAGCATGAGGTGGGGCAGCGGCGCCACCGGGTCAATGTGCAACGAGGTCTGCAGCAGGGCTTGGGTCTGAGCAAAGCGGCCCGCCGCCAGTTCTACCTCAGCGAGCACCTGGTAAGCGGAAGCGTTGTCCGGATTGAACACCAGCGCGCGCTGCAGCAGGCTGCGCGCCATGCGCCAGTCATAGTCAAGCATCAGCGACACCCAGGCCAGCGGGATCATCGCTTCGCTCAGGCCGGAATCCAGGTCGAGTGCGCGCAAGGCCTCCTGGCGGGCGCAGAGATAGGCGTCACGCGGGACCATCAGGTTGTGCAAGGCCAGCTGGTTCATCGTCTGCGCAATGCCGGCATGAGCGGGGGCGTAATCCGGGTCCGTTTCCACCGCCGACTCAAACGCCTGCAGTGCCTTCCACAGGGCGGAGGGCTGCGGTTGCCGGAGGTGAAACTGTCCACGAAGACAGCCTTCACGGCCACCACTGGCGGGGACTTGCGCCGTCACTTCCAATGGGCGGCGGTTGAGAGGCAGGCGGGTGCGCAGTCGCGAGGCCACGCGTCGCACAATGTCTTCTGCCAGCGCGCCGAGCTCGTTCGCCGAGTACTCGTATGTCCCGGACCACAGGCAGCTCTGTCCCTGAGTCTCCAGCAGCATGGGGGTAATGTGCACGCGGTCGCGCAGCCGTCGGACTCGTCCGGTCAGAACAAACTGGACCTGGAACTCGCGCGTCACCAGGGCGACGATGTCGCCGTTCGAGCGGCTGCAGAAGTTCTCTCCCGGCGTCACTACGCTCATCTCCGGGCATGCTCTCGACAGCCGTGCGGCCACTTCGCCGTTCAGGCCGAGCCCGGTCTGGCTGTTGTCGGCGAGATCGGTCATGGGAAGGATCGCCAGGCGCGGAGAACTCTGTGGGGTCGGCGCGGCCGAGTCCTCCCACGCCACCACATCCACCGCGTGCACGAAGCGGTAGCCCTTGCTGCCCAGCGTCTCCAGGTAGGCCGGCGTCTTTGCGTCATCACGCAACGTCTGGCGTATCTTCCGGATCGCGGCATTCAGCCCCTGGTCCACCTGCACGAAGGTGCTTGGCCACAGCAGGGTCGCCAGTTCTGCCCGTGTGGCCACCTGTCCGGAGCGCCGGACAAGCTCCGCCAGCAGGGTGAGAGGTTTTGCCTGCAGAGGCGCCACTCTGCCGTTGTCCAGCAGCTGGGAGTTCTTCAGATCGAGTTCGAATGTTCCAAATCGAAATCGGACTGGTTCAGATTGCTCCATATGCGGACGCCTTATGTCTAAGCTCCCTGAGGGCAACGGTAGCAGCCCATTCCGGGATGGGTGCCCCCTCAGCTCCATTGTTCGGAAAACGGAACAGCAGCCTTAAGTCGTGCTCTCACAGTGAAATGCCGCCCTAGAATCCGAAAATCAGCCTGATTGGGACGCCGCATCCAACTGGCGCCTTGCGAAAGTTCATTCGGAATTCATTATGAATTTCGCGGGATTGCGCGAAAGTTGTTCTGAGCAGGTCTATGGCCTGTTCGCGCTGCGCGTGCCGTGCCTGGGGGAGGACGGCATCCGCAGACGATGGGGCGGGTGGATCGCTTCTTCTCCACGGTTCACCCGCGCTTCACTTCGTGTTCCAAAATCCGGAATACGCCTAAGTTCAATCCTCTCTTACTTCCCGCTGTAGAGTTCGATGATGCGCTCAATCGCCCGCTGGCACACCCGGCAGAAGAAATCAGCGCGAGTGAACATGATGCAGTTGGCCTGCGGCCGGTAATAGCCCGTGGACTGGTAGTCGGCTCCCTCGAACGCTCCCACCTTGTCAGCGTAGGGCCCGGCGCCGAGCAGCTTGCTCTCGGCCTCGCGCTCGCGCCTGAACAGGGCGTCCATCTCGGCCTCGCTGCGGTTCTCCTTCCGGATGCTTCGTCGCTCCGCCTGAATGTCCTTCTCCATGGCCTCGAACTCCGCCTTCGCCCAGGGTGTTGGCACCGGAGTGCGGGTTTCCACCAGGTCCTTCCACTTGAGCGTCTGCGGATCGAGCAGCGCCGTGGCGTTCGGCTCCCACGGCTCCACCCGCTGCACATTGGTGTAAGCCACATCGGAGGTGTAGTACTCATCCGCCAGGCCGGCGAAGTGGTGCCCGAACTCGTGCACGAAAACATAGGGCGCCCATGCGCTGTCGGCCGCAACCGTGCTGTAGAGGTTGAAGATGCCCCCTCCGCCGTAGGTCGCCGAGTTGGTCACGATCTCCACGAACTCGTACGGCGCCTGCGAAGCAAGGTCGCGGAAGGCGCGGTTCTCGAGGGTGAGGATGTAGCGCTCGGAGCCGAAGGCGTCATAGCTGGCGCCCGCCGGCGAACGCCGATAGACGCCCGTCGAGGGACGCGAGATGCCGCTCTCCTCCGCCACCGGGCACAGCAACCAGACGTTGAAGTCTCTCTCATGTTCGCGGAAGGGCGAAGTCGCAAACAGGATCTTCGTCAGCCGCCGCGCATCGCCTTCGCACTTGCCGCGCTCGCGCGCCGTGTAGCCGTCGCCCAGGATGAGGAAGTCGACCTTGTCGGCGGAGGGACCGTTCTTTTCGATGGTGATGATCGGCCCGGCCGAGGGCGGCGCGGCATGGTCCACGGTCATGTCGTTCGGATCCACCTCGGTCCGCCAGATCTCGCGCCAGTGGTTCCCTGCGTCGCGCTTGCTCAGCACGATGCGCACCGGCGCGGCTGGCGCGGGGAAGCGCAGCGACTCGCTGAAAGTGCGCTTGGTTTTCTGTGCCTCGTCGGTGCTCTCCCATTCCCCAAAGACGGAGGCGAAGCCGCGCGAATAGAGGAGCTTGTCGCTCGCCTTGTCGCGCACCTCGAAGAAGTACCTGCCCAGGTTGGTGTCGTCCAGGTTGTGGCGCGGGTTCCCGGGCCAGGGTAGCGGCTCCACGACGACCCGGTCCACGCTGAAGATCTCCGATGTCGCGTCGCCGGTGTGGTAGTAGTCCAGCCGCATGGTGCGCGGCGTCTGGCCCAGCATGAGCATGGGCAGTAGCAGCAGACAGAGAATGGCGAAAAACAGGCGAGTTTTCATGCCCAGAATTATAGGCTGCTGCAGGAAATCGGCGCGATTGTTATCCTTGTCCCATGTCCATCCCCGGACAAATCCGGCTCCTGTTGCTCGGCTCCTCCGCCGTCTATGGAGGCGGCTATCTTGCTCACGCCGAAGAGGAGATCCGCGACTTCCTCGGCTCAATCCGCAGCCTGCTCTTCGTGCCCTACGCGCTCTCCGGCCGCGACGCCTATGCCGAGCGCGTGGTCGAGCATTTTGCCGAGCTGGGCTTTGCATGTTCCTCCATTCACCGGGCGGTCGATCCCGGCGGCGCCGTTGACACCGCAGAGGCCATCTACCTCGGCGGCGGAAATACCTTCCGCCTGCTCAAGACGCTGCACGAACTCGGTCTGGTGGAGCGCATTCGCCGGCGCGTGCTGGCCGGCATGCCCTACATGGGCGTCAGCGCCGGCGGCAACGTCGCCTGTCCCACCATACGCACCACCAATGACATGCCCATCGTGCAGCCGCCGACGTTTGACGCTATGGCGCTCTTCCCCTACCAGCTGAACCAGCACTATGTCGAACCCCCTTCTGATTCCACCCACATGGGAGAGACCCGCGACGAACGCCTGTTGCAATACCTGGAGGACAACGAGCGGCCGGTCATCGCATTGCGTGAGGGCGCAATGTTGCGCGTGGAGCAGGGCGTGATCCACCTCAAGGGCCTCGTCGGCGCGCGCATCTTCCGACGCGGTGTGTCTCCGTACGACATCCAGCCGCCGGCGACGATCAGCCTCTAGCGCTCGGCTCATGCCGCGCCGCGCTCCCGCCGATATGACATGCGAGGCTGCGCATGTCCGAACCGAACCCGGCGGAGTTCCTGCCGGACATTGTCGAGAGCATGGAAAGCGGGGTCTATGTGGTGGACTGCGCCCGCAAGGTGCTCTATTGGAACTCCGCAGCCGAGGCTATCTCCGGCTACCGCCGCCAGGAGATCGTGGGCCGGGCATGCGCCAATGACATGCTGGCTCATTGCGGCAGCAAAGATGAGGCCGCCTGCTGCGAGCAGGGCTGCCCTTTCACGGAGAGCCTGCGCAACGGCCGGCCTTCCGTGCGCGAGCTCTATCTGCGGCACCAGGCCGGCTATCGCATCCCGGTGCGGCTGAAGGTCATCCCTCTGCGCGATGCGCACGGACGGGTGGTGGCGCTGGCGCAGGTCTTCGAGCGTCGCGAAGCTGAGCGCGACCGCTGCACGATGCCCGCGCTGCCCGGCGCACGCGACCCGATCACCGGTCTCCCCTCGCACGAGTTCACCGAAGCCTTCCTTCACATCCGGCTGCGTGCCCTCGCGGAGAGCGGTGAAGACTTCGGCGTGATCCTGGCGCGCATCTGCGAGCTCCACCACTTCCAGTCCAGGTACGGCAGTGAGGCCGCCCACTCCATCCTGCGCGTGGTTTCGCAGACCCTGCAGAACGCCCTGCACGGCGGCGACCTTTTAGGCCGTTGGGAGGAAGACAGCTTCCTCGCCCTGGTGGAACGCCACAATCCGTTGTCCTTGCGTCAGCTGAGCGAGCGCCTGCAGCGACTGGTGGAATTGTCAGCCATTCCGTGGTGGGGCCTGCGCACGTCGGTCAACATCATCAGCCGCGAGGCACAGGCGCGCGCGGGCGATACCGTCGAGTTGCTGTTGGCGCGTCTTCAGCACGAGCACGCACCGGATGCGGCCCTGGTCGAGCCTGCGGGAAAGGCGGCAGACTGATGTTCGCCATCCTCGGCATTCTGATCGTCTTCTGCGCCATCGCCGGCGGCTACCTGATGGAGCACGGCAACCTGCGCGTGCTCATGCAGCCGGCCGAGTTGCTCATCATCGGCGGCACGGGTTTGGGCACGGTGCTGATCGCGAACCCGGTGCACATCCTGAAGAGGATCGCGAGCGGACTCGCCGGCGCATTCAAAGGCTCGCCGTACCGGAAGGAGCTCTACCTCGACCTGCTGAAGATGATGTACGAGCTGCTCAACCGCGCGCGCCGCGAAGGCCTGCTGGTGCTGGAGAACGACGTGGAGGAGCCGGACAAGAGCGCCATCTTCAAGAAGTACCCGTCCTTCCTGAACAACCACCACGCGCGCGACTTCGTCTGCGACACCCTGCGCATGGCGATCACCGGCGGCGTGGAGCCCTTCGACATTGAGCAGATGATGGAGCAGGACGCCGATGTCCACCACCACCTGGCCTCGCTGCCGGTCAATGCCCTGAGTACCATGGCGGATTCGCTCCCCGGCCTCGGCATCGTGGCCGCCGTGCTGGGCGTGGTCATCGCCATGGGCTCGCTTGGAGGCCCGCCGGAGGAGATCGGCCACAAAGTGGCGGCCGCGCTGGTCGGCACCTTCCTCGGCATACTGCTGTGCTACGGATTCGTCGGCCCGCTGGCGGCTTCCATGGGAAAGGCGGCGGAGGACGAGCACTCGTACTACCAGGTTGTGCGCGTGCTGGTGATCGCGTTCATCAAGGGCATGGCCCCGCTGCTCGCCGTGGAGATGGGCCGGCGGGTGATTCCGCATCACGTGCGTCCCGGCTTCGCGGAGGTCGAATCCGCCTGCAAGAAACTCAACAGCGCCGCAGCCGCGCAGGCCGCGGCCTGACGAGGTGCTTCCATGGACACCAATCGCCCCATCATCATTCGGAAGAAGGTCGTGCACGGCAGCCACCACGGCGGCGCGTGGAAGGTGGCCTACGCCGACTTCGTGACCGCCATGATGGCGCTATTCATCGTGCTCTGGATGCTGAGCGCCAGCAAGCAGATCCAGGAGGCGGTGGCGGGATACTTCCGCGATCCCACCGGCGCGGCGGGCAAGGCGACGGGCAACGGGCCCGGCGGATTCGGCAACCGTCCCGGGGAAAGACAGCTCAACGTCTTCCGCTCCACCACATCCGTGACGCGCGAAAATGTGGAGCAGCTCAAGGAGGACTTGGAGAAATCCATCAAGAAGCTCGCCGACTTCGAGAAGTTCAAGAACCAGATCGAGATCACGGTCACCGAGGAGGGGCTGCGCATCGAGCTCATGGAGAGCGACCAGGGGACGTTCTTCGACGTGGGCAGCACCAACCCCACGCCCAACGGTCGCGAACTGTTGGTGGACCTTGCGCAGGAGCTGGGCAATCTGCCCAACCGCATCACCATTGAGGGCCACACTGACGCCAAGCCGTTCTACAGCGCGCGCGACTACGGCAACTGGGAGCTTTCCGCCGGCCGCGCCAACACCAGCCGCCGACTGATGCAGGAGAACGGCCTGCGCGACGACCAGGTCAGCCAGGTGCGGGGCTACGCCGACCAGCTGCTGCACAACAAGAGCAATCCGTTCAATTCCTCGAACCGCCGCGTGTCGCTCATCGTGGAGTACCTGGAGAAGAACAAGCCGCCCTCCGCAACCGGCGCCACCTCGGCCACTCCCCTGAAGAAGCCCTGAGCACGGAACCGCGCGGGTCGCTGCGGCGTACCATCAGGCAGAGGCGATGCCATGTCCACCTTCCTGCTGTGGCTGCTGCTGCTCTTCTTCTGCTGGCCGCTGGCGCTGCTGGCGCTGGTGCTCTATCCCATCGTGTGGCTGCTTCTGCTGCCCTTCCGCATTCTGGGCATCGCGGTGGATGGAGTGCTGGAGCTGTTGCGGTCGATCATCTACCTGCCGTCGCGCGTTCTGGGCGGGCCCCGCAGGGCGTAGGCTCGCCCCACGGCCGGCGCGTATTTGTCTCAGAATTTCAAAGAGCCGTCGCTGAGGGCGCCGCCTCGCGCCCTGTATCCAGTATGACGGACTGGCCGGGGTGATTTGCTCACCGTCGGCCGAACTCGATTTCTCATGGATTGAGCAGGATGCGAACAAGTCGCCGCGCAAGGGGACTTGACAGAGATTCCCCGCTTTAGCGAATCGCTGAATCCCAGCTCCGAAGCGTCCAGCCGAAACCGCCTCAGAAGACCTCAACGCCCGCGGCGAATGCGATGTTCATCCACTCCGCAAGGGTCAGCACGCGGCGGCTGCCGTTCCCCGGCCACGGGTCGCGGACCACCACTTCGTCAATCTGCCAGGCGCCGGTCGTTGCGTTGCCGTCCCAGGTCACCGCCGTCAGGACCATGGCATGACCGAGCGCGCCGATGATGCTGGGGCAATTGTTCTGCAAGTCGGTGATGGCGACCGTGTTGTTGGTCATGTGGGTCTGCGACTTGAAGGCGCGTCCGCGGTCGTCAACCCATGCGCGGTTCAGGTCGGCGATGACCTGCTGCGGGGAGCCGGGCATGTTGGTGAGCACGCCCCAGGTCTCCTTCACGATTCGCATCTGGCTGATGGGGTGTCCCCAGTACCCGAAGATCATGGAGATGCACGCCGCCCAGCACCACTCCGTCTGCTGCTGGTAGACGAACTGCTCCTGCAGCTTCTCGGAAGTGATTCCTGCGGAGCATCGGTTGACATAGGGCGTGAGTGGGACGCACTTCTGATCGGCGAAGAGGGCGGGAGGAACGAGGAGCCCGGCAGCGCCAAGAGCGATGTTCTTGATGGCTCGGCGACGATCCATATGCAGTCTGCCTCCACCATGGGAGCTTCAGGAGCCGCATGTTAGCACGGCCGGCGTGGCGTGCATGGCAAAATCGAGGGATGTAGATGGAGCCTGCGCGCGGCTTTGTTTCGCCGCACCCCTTCGACTTCACTCAGGGCAGGCTTTAGCTCGCCAAGAGAGGCTCGCGAAGGGGGGCACCGGCGCTACTACAGGACGCCGACTTTCCCCGCGTCGCGTGGCTGAGGTGGTGGAGGAACGGTCTCCTCAGAGCGCCGCCGGATTGGGTCTGAGGGCACTTGGGGTGCAACTTCAGTCATGCGTGGGCGCGTTCGCCCCGATCTTATGAGGAGAATCAGCAAGACCACCGGAACAACATTGACGCCCACCGTCCAGGGGTGTTGCTGGAACACGGCAAGACTGCACCTGGCCCCGAGGTTCGCTTGGTACCAGAAAGTGGCTCCGGAACCTTCTGTGTCCCCGGGGTGTCCGAAATAGAGGAAGAACGAGAAGCCCGCGGATAAATGATAGAAAACGAGAGAGGAGGAAACCCATGGAATCTGCATGGCGAGCGCCGCACGGAGCAGAGGTACGGACTGAGGCTCGTGCGCGAATATGAGGCCGGCCGCCGTGATGAATGAGTAGGCGCCAAGCATGCAAATCCAGAAAAGTAGGTTCGTGCCGCCCGCGTCATAGTAACCCTCGAAGGCCTGGAATACCGCCACCATGCCGTAGAATCCGCCGCCAACCGTCACCAAGATCAGTGTCAACCGCAGCCAAGCGTTCATAGGTTGTCTTCCGGAGTGCTTGAAGGAAACCTACCAACCGCCAACTCTGCACCTTGTTCTCTAATGTGTCCAGCGATATTTCTGAAGTCGGCTGAGTGACAAATCTACCGCGCTGCCCGCGCCAGCGCCTGCCCGGTGTAGCTCTTCTTCATCTTCATCACCTGCTCGGGGGTGCCCTGGGCGACGATGCGGCCGCCATCCTCGCCGCCCTCGGGGCCCAGGTCAATGATCCAATCGGCGTTGCGCACCACGTCGAGGTGGTGCTCGATGATGATGACGGTGTTGCCCAAATCGGTGAGGCGGTGCAGCACGTCGAGCAGTCGGCTCACGTCCTCGAAGTGCAGGCCGGTGGTGGGCTCGTCGAGCAGGTAGAGGGTGCGTCCGGTCTGGCGCTTGCTCAACTCGCGCGCCAGCTTGATGCGCTGCGCCTCGCCGCCGGAGAGCGTCACCGAAGACTGGCCGAGGTGGATGTAGCCGAGGCCGACGTCAACGAGGGTCTGCAGCTTCTGCCGCGCCTGCGGAATGTTCTCCAGGATGGCGAGCGCCTCGGAGATGGGGGTATCGAGCAGGTCGGAGATGGAGTAGCCCTTGTAGTGCACGGCGAGGGTCTCGCGATTGTAGCGGCGGCCGCCGCAGACCTCGCAGAGCACGTAGACGTCGGGCAGGAAGTTCATCTCGATGCGGCGCTGGCCCTCGCCCTGGCAGGCCTCGCAGCGGCCGCCGGTCACGTTGAAGCTGAAGCGCCCGGCCTTGTAGCCGCGCTCACGGGACTCCGGCAGCATGGCGTAGAGCTCGCGAATCTGGGTGAAGACGCCGGTGTAGGTCGCCGGGTTGGAGCGCGGGGTGCGGCCGATGGGCGACTGGTCAATGCGGATGACCTTGTCAATGTTCTCCGCGCCGAGGATGTCGCGGTGGCGGCCGGGCTCCTGCCGGGACTTGTAGAGTCGCTTAGCCAGCGCGGCGTAAAGAATGTCATTCACCAACGTGGACTTGCCAGAGCCGGAGACGCCGGTGACGACGGTCATCAGGCCGAGTGGAAATGCAACATCGATGCTGCGCAGGTTGTTGGCCTGCGCGCCCAGCACGGTGATGGCACTCCCGTTGGGCGGCCGCCGCAGCGCGCGGACGCCGATGGACTTTGCGCCGGAGATGTACTGCCCGGTGAGCGACTCGGGCGACTTCGCAACCTCGGCGGGAGTGCCCGCGGCAACCAGTTCGCCGCCATGCTTGCCGGCGCCGGGGCCGAGATCAATGACGTAGTCGGCGCGGCGGATGGTCTCCTCGTCGTGTTCGACGACGAGCACGGTGTTACCGAGGTCGCGCAATGATTCGAGCGACTGCAGAAGGCGGTCATTGTCGCGCGCGTGCAGGCCGATGGAAGGCTCGTCGAGCACGTAGAGCACGCCCCGCAGTCGGCTGCCGATCTGCGTGGCCAGTCGGATGCGCTGGCCTTCGCCGCCGCTCAATGTGGCGGCGGAGCGGTCGAGCGAGATGTAGCCGAGGCCGACGTGCTGCAGGAAGCCGAGGCGTTCGCGGATCTCGCGCACGATGCGCCCGGCGATCTGCTCTTCGCGAGCGCCGAGCGTGAGCTTGCTCATGGCCTCGGTGGCGCGGGAGATGGGAAGCGCGGTGAACTGTGCGATAGACATGCCATTGACCTGCACGCCCAGGCTCTCCGGCCGCAGGCGGTGGCCGTGGCAGGCGGGGCAGGGCGTGGCGGACATGAAGTCCATCAGGTAGTCGCGGTAATTTTCGCTGGAGGTCTCCTCCAAGTTCTGCTTGTGGAACTGGAGGATGCCGCGGAAGCCGCCGCGTCCTCGTTGCGCGCGCCCATAGAGCAACGCGTTCTGCTGGTCGGTGCTGAACTGCTCGAAGGGTTTGTCGAGATCAATCTTCTGCTCTTCGGCGAAGCGCTTGACCATGCCATGCAGGTGAGTGGATCCGGCGCCGGGCCCGAGTCCGCCGTCAAAGAGCGGCTTGGACCAGTCGGTGATGACCTTGGCGGGGTCGAAGTCGTAGCGCGAGCCGAGCCCGTTGCACTCCGGGCAGGCGCCGTAGATGCTATTGAAGCTGAACGAGCGCGGCTCGAGCTGCGGCACGCTGATGCCGCACTCGGAACATGCCATGCGGGCGCTGTACAACTGTTCGGCGCCGCCCACGGCGCTCACCACCACCAGTCCGCTGCCCAGCTTCATGGCGACCTCGACGGAGTTGGTGAGGCGCTTTTCAATGCCGGGCTTGACGAGTAGGCGGTCCACCACCACCTCGACGGTGTGGTTCCTGCGCTTGTCGAGCTTGATCTCTTCCTCGGTGCTGCGAAGTTCGCCGTCAATGCGCGCTCGGGTGAAGCCGTGCTGCGCCAGCTTCTCCAGCTCCTTCTTGAACTCGCCCTTGCGGCCGCGGACGATGGGCGCCAGCAGCATGACGCGCTGCTCCTGGCCGCCGCCGGCGCTGAGCGCCATCACGTGCTGCACGATCTGGTCGGCTGTTTGCCGGGAGATCTCCCGGCCGCACTTGGGACAGTGCGGCACACCGATGGAGGAGTAGAGCAGGCGCAAATAGTCGTAGATCTCGGTGATTGTCCCTACGGTGGAGCGCGGACTGCGCGAGGTAGTCTTCTGCTCGATGGAGATGGAGGGACTGAGGCCGTCAATGGCATCCACGTCGGGGCGCTCCATCTGGTCGAGGAACTGCCGGGCGTAGGCGGAGAGGGTCTCCACGTAGCGGCGCTGGCCCTCGGCGTAGATGGTGTCAAAGGCCAGGGACGACTTTCCCGAGCCGCTGAGGCCGGTGATGACGGTTAAGGTGTTCCGCGGAATCCGGACATCAATGTTCTTGAGGTTGTGCTGACGCGCGCCGCGAACCGTGATGTTCTCAATGGCCATGCCTGACGCCGGAGCCCCGCGAGCAGCCCCTGCTCCCCAGGCGCGAACCAACGGCACAGGGGACCGAGGAGTATTGCCCGGCTCCCCAGAACGCGCTGGAAGGGGGAAGAGACAGCTCGACGGATGTATCTTATTTGCCAACAGCAGCGAGCGTCAAACCGGGCATCCGTGCGTGATGGGGAATTAAACTCGTCGTGCCGGAAGATCCGGTGGTGCGGAGAAGTGGGCAGCGCTGGGGCTGTCCGGGACAGGGACGAACACAGACAGGGTAGGCACGGGGCAGCTTCTTCTTCGGGGCCGGGCATCCAAGAGAGTAACGAATCGTGAGCATGTTGACCGCATTGCTGGCTCTGATGAGCATTGTTCTTCTTGCGCTCACATTGGGCGTATCCACCGGCTACCTGCTGGTGGTCCTCATCCTCAAGGCGTTCGGCCGTGCGCGGCATGGCGGCGAAGTACCGCCTGCGCTGGCGGCGCGTGCAGATTCCGCCGGCGATTGAATCAATTTTCGAATCTTCGGATTTTCGAATTGGCGTGGTGGGGCACCGCAGCCTGATTCCTGCTATTAGAGCATTTTAGTTAATTCTGTAGTTGATATCCGCAGTGACGGAACCAAGCGGCGGCATTTTGGGCGGTGATGGTTTTCAGAGCTTCGGCGATGGCCTGGTCGAGAGCCTCGGCGCTGCGGGCTTT
>Ga0209777_10001136_pt1 | contig 40068 bp, 48 predicted proteins | sample FrelakmetHBP12HB_FD_187147 | JGI IMG/M metagenome (GOLD analysis project Ga0209777, IMG submission 187147) | Freshwater lake sediment microbial communities from the University of Notre Dame, USA, for methane emissions studies -HBP12 HB (SPAdes)... | ecosystem: Environmental > Aquatic >...
AGCGCGACTGCTGTTACAGTCGCCGCGTTGGCGCCACTCACAACCGTCTGGATCGAATCGCCGGTAAGGTATCCGCTGACACCGGCGACGTTGTACGTGAGCGTGTATGGAAGATCCTGGATGGTGATGTTGTCTGACAGATTGCTGAGATACGGAGAGAATGTTGATGCATCTCCGACCAGCTGAATCTGGTAGACCCCCACCGCCAAATCCTTGGTGAGGATTGTCTTCGTCGAGCTGATATTCGTGTCATAGCTCGACGGACTGTTGACCACTGTTCCCAGGACAGATATGACTGTCCCACCCTGTAACAGGTGGATCTCCACCGACTGGCATCCGTACGCTTGTACCGGCACTTCGAGATTGTTCCCGACGCCCTTCGTGAACGTCAGGTTCTTCATAGCCTGCAGCATTGTAGACTTCGATACCACCCGGATCAGGGCGTTGGCGCTCTTGCCTCCGCCGACCGTGGTGACGGTGATGTTATAGAACTCCTGCCCAACGGGTGTGCCGTCAGACAGAGTAGCAGGAACCTGAAAAGGCAGGTTCCCGTTTACGTCCGGGGCAACGGTCCAGCTCTGTGAGTGCAACCCATCAAGGGTCGCAAGGGTCACAGTGTTGCTCACGGGATCAGAATTCTGCACCGTGAGCCAAACCATGTTTGCGACGCCAACCACCGCGGGCTTGGCATCGCTGATTACGGGCGTTTGGCCCGCGAAAGCAGCAACTGCTGTAAACAGCAGTGCCGCAAAGTTGACAAACAGCTTCCCCATCTGACACCTCCCTCTCTAAGTCCCAACTGCTTTCAATCCACAATGGCCACAATGGCCCACTTTTCCTTGTCTATTCATACCATAATAAAATCCTTTTGTCAATAGTTTAGACACAAATAAAGACCCGAGGGGCTACCTCGGGCTTTTTATATATAGATTGATATAATTAGATTTTATTCGCCACATATTCTGCGAATTCGGCCAAACGGCAACTATAGCCCCATTCGTTGTCATACCAGGCTAGGACTTTCACCAGATTTCCTATGGCCATCGTCGATTGTAAATCAACAATCGCCGAATGGGAATCTTCCACAAAATCTGACGAAACCAAGGGCTCTTTTTCCACCCGTAAAATGCCTTTCATTTTCTTTTCGGCAGCCAAAAAAGCGCCGTTCACCTGCTCGACAGTCACCGGCTTCTCCAACTCCACTATCAGGTCCAAAATAGAAACATCGGGAGTCGGCACGCGCAAAGAAATTCCGTCCAGCTTCCCTTTCAACTCGGGGATCACTTTCCCCAATGCTTTTGCCGCGCCGGTCGTGGTCGGGATGATGTTTACGGCCGCAGCCCGGGCCCTGCGCAAATCCTTGTGCGGCAGATCCAAAATCCTCTGGTCGTTGGTATAGCTGTGGGCCGTGGTCATGAACCCTTTAACAATCCCGAAATTATCATTCAAAACTTTGGCAACCGGTGCGATGCAGTTTGTGGTGCATGAGCCCATATCAACGATTTTATCGTAAGCGGCTTCAAACTTTTTTTCATTAACCCCCAGGACATAACTCGGTATCCCCTCGTCTTTCGACGGTGCCGAGATTATTATCATTTTAGCGCCGGCAATGATATGCTTTCCGGCCATATTCCCCTCGGTAAATTGCCCCGAGCACTCCAATACAATATCAACTTTTAATTTTTTCCACGGCAGATTCTGCGGATCTTTTTCGGCAAAAATTTCTATTTCTTTCCCGTCTACCTTAATTGATTTCTGCGTGTAGTCCACTTTCCCGTCGAATTTGCCGTAAACCGAATCGTATTTCAACAAATGCGCCAATGTCTTGGTATCCGTGAGGTCGTTGATGGCCACAACCTCCAATTTTTTATGGTTTCTGATGATTCTTTTAAAAACTTGCCGGCCTATGCGGCCGAACCCGTTGATTGCGATTTTTGTCATAAATTATGATTATTTTAATTATTAATTTGCCGCGCAGAAGGTTTTTGATCTGGTTCACCAGGCTTCTGGCGGGGTTTGCTTTATTATAACAAAAAAGCAGTTCCGATAGAAACTGCTTTTCTGGATTACTCTTTTATTTTCAGCAAATCATTTATTTTCTTTTTGTCAAAGCCGATTACGATTGTCCCGTTGATGTCCAATACCGGCACTCCCATCTGCCCGGATTTTTCAATCATCTGGTCAAGCTCTTTTTCGTTTTTTGAAACGTCAATATCTTCAAAATTGAAATTATACTTCTTGAAATACATTTTCAAGGTGTTGCAGTAAACGCAGCTTGGCGTCGAATATAATTTTATTGTATCCATGGTTTATTTCAATTTAAAAGATGATTACTGTGCTGCTGGAGCGCAATTTGTATTTGAAGCAGGGCTGGCCGAGCCGCCGGCGGCAGCGGCAGTTGCATATGTCGCGGCGAAACTGGTGTTAGCCGTATCTTTGGACAATGTCTGCGAACAGAATGAGGGTTTGGTGCTGGATGCGCAACAGATTATAGATTTCAAGGCATCCGCTGTCCTGCCTCCGAAACCGAATTCGCTTACGGTGTCGCCGCCTACAATCAATGTTGGCGATCCGGAAACATTATATTTGTTTGCCGCATCAAAATCAACTTGGGCATATTTCAATCCTCTTGAAGCATCTGACATGCAAGAATTAAGATTGGCGCTGTTAACCCCGGTTGAGGCCAGGCATCCCTTTGAATCTCCAATCGGCATTCCGTTTGACATGGTGCCTGCGGTTTTCTTCATATAGCACGAAACATAGTTCCAATATAATGCCGGCTGTTCCTGCCTTATGCATATCTGCCTTAAATTTTCCTGGGCTTCTTCATCCCCGTGCATTGAGGTTATTTTCCCGTTACTGACGGAACCTATATATTCTATTTTTATATTGTTTTTGGCGGCCGGAATATTTTGCACGACATTAGCCAGCACTCTCTGCATTTGCAAGCCGTATGGGCAGCTGCTTACTATGAAAGCTTCCACCAATGGGCTGCTGGATTTCTTCACTTTGTCGCAGGATGTTACCTGGTTGCCGGTTCCGCTTGAACTGGCGGTGTTGTCGACTACATTTTGGGTCAAATCAATCGGGACTCCCTGCATCTGCGGGAAAAGATATTTCCCGTCCTTGGTCACATAAGCGCTGTCTTCTTGGGTTTTTCCCTGCATGGTCACTTTGAATTTTACCAGATACATAGTGCTGTCAGGTGTTGAGCTTTCAAACACTGCCTTGCCGGTAGTTTTCAAATAATTATCGTTGATATAATTTACCGCTTTATTGCCGGCCGCATTGGCTGATAAGGATCCGAACAGGCTTGAGCCTCCTTTGGAATAAAAATTGTAGGCCGAAACCCCGGCTACAAAGATTACAACTACGGCAACTGCTATAACGATGACGATATTGTCTTTAACGAATTTGCTGAATTTTGGCATAATATTTTATTATTTATTTTTTTATAATATATAGATGCTTTGGCATCTTTATTTTTTAATAATATTGAATATTATCACAAACAAAAAAAGAAAACAATATTTTATTGGTTAGTAAGCAATCTTATTTTTCAGATTCAGGTTTTCGTCAAGTTCATACTGCACAAGGCCCGCATAAGGTATTTCGAAATCAATTATTTTTTCATCCGAAATTTTTTCTATGTATTTCGCAATCGCCCTCAGGGCATTATGGCTGGCGACTATCAAAACGTTCTCCCCGGCCTTCAAATCTTTTTCTATATATCTTTTAAAAAACGGGACTGTCCGGTTGAAAACGTTTTTCAGGCTTTCCCCGCCCGGCGGTCCGATCTTATAGCTTCTCCTCCACAAATGCACCAGCTCCTCGCCATATCGTTTGACCGCCACCTCTTTGTCCATTCCCTGGAGCTTGCCGTAATATCTTTCGTTTAACTTCTCTGAAGTATAAATTTCCACATCATTATCGCTTATATCTATGAAATGCCCCCTTTTTTGCATGTTCCCCTTGTCCAAATGCACGAATATCGGGTATCTTTTGTCCCCGAACTCGAACATCCTGGCCACTGTATCCATATTGCGGAAAAGGGTTGAAGAATAAATCTTATCGATCCTGAATTTGTTTATCGTCTTGTCCGCCATTTTTTTGGCGTCAAAAATTTCGGTTTCATCCAAGGGAACATCCATCCAGCCGGTAAAGCGGTTTTCCTCATTCCACTGGGATTTTATATGTCTTACTAAAAATAATTGCGGCATTTTACGGCCTATTTGTTTTTAGATAATTCGCTTTCAATCTCCATAACTCTATTGTATTTTACCATTCTTTCGGGAGTTGTGGGAGCGCCGGCCTTGATATAGTCAGCGCCGATCCCGACCGCCAAGTCAGCGATGAAATCGTCGTGGGTTTCGCCGGACCGGTGGGAAACCAGGAGTTTCCAGCCGAAGCTTCTGGCAAGATTTGCGGCTGCAAGGGTCTCCGTAACCGTGCCGATCTGGTTCAGTTTCAAAATTGTTCCCGAACAGGCTTTTTTATCCTGAGCCTCCTTCATCCTTTTTACATTTGTTGTCAGCAAATCGTCTCCCAGAATATTTATTTTCCCTGAAAGTTGACGGTTGATTTCCGAAAATCCCGTCCAGTCCTCCTCTGAAAACGGGTCTTCTATGAAAGTTATCATCGGGAACTCATTGACTAGATCTTTATAAAAATCGAAAAGCTCGGTCCTGGTCAGCTCGTTCCCTTCGAAAAAATATTTGCCATCCTTGAAAAATTGCGTGGCGGCCGCGTCCAGGCCGATCCTCGTCTCAGGAAATTTTTCGATAGCGCCTTTCAAAGAGAAAAGGGCTTTTTCGGTTTTGGAGATTTTCGGGGCGAATCCTCCTTCGTCGCCCTGGCCCGGCTCGCCTGACTTCTCCAAAATTTCTTTCAGGTTCTGGTATATCTGGCTGGCAATGACAAAATTTTCCCGGAAGCTTTGTTTCTGGGGGATTACCATGAATTCCTGGATGTCCAAATCGTTCTCAGCATGCGCTCCGCCTTCAATGATGTTGAAACATGGTTTTGGAAAATTATAAGTGAAAAGCTGGGGGTTAAAAATCTGCCTTATGTACTTGTAAAGCGGAATTTTGTTTTCTGCGGCAAAAGCCCTGCAAAAAGCGATGGAGACCGGCAGGATCGCATTCACTCCCAAGCGCGATTTGTTTTCGGTGCCGTCCAATTTTATTAAAACTTCATCAATCTCTTTCTGGCCATTGAACTCTTTGCCTTTGAACTCCGGTGCAATGATTTTTTTGATATTGGAAATCGCTTTTTTCACCCCCTTCCCGTCCTCATCCCTTAATTCTATCGCTTCGTGCTTCCCTTTCGATGCGCCCGAAGGGCAGGCTCCCAAAAATTTTCCCTTGCCGGTTTCTATCTCAACTTCCACGGTCGGATTCCCGCGCGAATCTTTTATTTCTTTTGGATTTATATTTTTAATTTTCATTTTTACTGCCTAATTTTTTTATACACTCGTATGCAGCCAGGGCGGCTTTGCATCCCTCACCTGCCGCAGTCACAATTTGCTTGTACTTTCCCACATTGACATCTCCAACGGCAAAAAGCCCCGGAGTTTTTGTCTGGAAAGTTTCAAACTCAACCTTGATTTCATCCCTTTCATTGAAATCTACCAATCCCCTGGCCAAAGCCGTGGCTGGCTGGTGTCCTATTTCAACAAAAATTCCCTGCACATCGATATTTTTTTCTTTCTTGCCAATCATATCTTCATAAACCAGCGATTTTACGAATTTTTCCCCTTTCACCTCTTTTACCTTGGCGTTGGTGATAATTTCTATTTTCCCGGATTTCTTTGCTTGTTCCTGGTTCTCCAAATCAGCCTTCGGCGCCGGGCCGTATTCTAAAATATAAATCTTGCTGGCGTAATTCAGCATGAAAAGAGCAGCTTCAAAGCCGGCATTCCCGCCTCCGATGACTGCGATATTTTTATTCTTGAAAACAGGGCCGTCGCAAGTTACGCAATAGCTTATCCCTTTGCCTATGAATTCTTTTTCTCCCGGCACTTCCAACGGCCTAGGGTCAGAGCCCGTCGCTATTATTACAGACCTAGCCTCTATCTTTTCGCCCTCTGTGGTTATAACCGTAAAATTATCCGCAGGCTTTTCAATTTTCTGGATTTCCGTAAATTTAGTCTCAATAAATCCCTGTTCACAGCTCCCTAAATGCTCAACAAATTTCTGGATAAGTTCAGTCCCTGCAATTTTTGGAAAACCGGGGTAATTGCAGACTTCCGTCGCTTTCTTAGACATCTGCCCGCCGTATTCTTTGGTTATTATCAATGTTTTCATTCTTTGGCGGACAGTATAAATAGCCGCGGTGATCCCACCCGGCCCTCCGCCGATGATTATTACGTCGTATGCCATAAAGTTAGTATTGTTTATAATTCCTATATTATACAAAAAATTTCAAATAAAACAAAACCCGACCATCAAAATGGCGGGTTAGCAAAATTATCAACCCAATTCTTAATTCTTAAATCCCGGATATTATCCCTGGTTCCTACTGTCTTCTGCCGATTTTTTTGGCGGCGAATATCAGATATATTGCCGAGATGCCGACTAAAGTATATATTATTTCGGACAATATTCCGCCTACGCCAAAGAGCTTATCAACTAAATTAAAACTTAAAAGCCCGACCAGGCCCCAATTTATGCCGCCGATGATAACCAGTATCAGGGCAATAGTATCAATGGTTTTTGCAGTTTTCATATTTTTTATATAAATTTTTTAATATAGTCGACCATCTTTTATTATATCACTTTTTCAGCCTTTTTTGCACAGATTCCGACCGCAACTCGCTCAAAGCATTGCTGGCAATCCATTTAGCGCCGCTTGAGCCTGATTTCTCCCCCATCTTGGCGATTTCTTCCGCCAATCTTATTGCTTCTTTATTAAGTTTAAGATTCCTTTTGCCGGTTTGGCGCAATGCCCAATTTACGGCCTTTTTGACAAAATTCCGCTCATCCCCTATCTCCCTTTTCATTATATCAAAAAATTGTGAAAATTGGCGGTCTTGGGCTTTTTTGTCATGCACCGCCAGACAAGCCATCAAAGAGAAAGCGGTTCTCTTCACAAACTCCTCTTTTCTTCTCGACCACTCGTTTATTTTTTTATAAGCAAAATTTGTTTTATCGAATAAACTCGAGCAAATCTGGTCGCAATCGTCCCAGGAATCAATTTCCATGACCCAATCGTCCATTTCTTTTTCCGTCATGAGGGCGGGCTCTGCGATATAGCCCGCCAGGATTCTTGCCTCATGGATGCCGGAATTAAAAATTTCATTGGCTAATTTATGGTTTTTACCGATTTCTTTTGCCAGCTTGCGCAATTCCGGGATCGGAATCCCCAAGGTTCCCTTTTTGTTTATGCCAAACCGAGCCATCCCTTCAACGTTTTTCGAATTGGCTTTTGATTTAAGTATTTTGATTATTTCTTCAGATTCCGACATCGAATTTCTTATTCCGTGATGTGAAACCGGATTTGAGGCGGACCTCCGACATTTTAACATTGAAATAATCAGCCAGGGCTTTTATAATCGCAAAATTTGCCCGCCCTTCAACCGGGGGCTCTTTCACCCAAACCTCAAAATGGTTTTCATCGATCTTCTCTACTTTTTCTATTTTAGATTTTGGCTTGGCTTTGACAAATATCTCCATTATTTTTTGTTTTTGAACATCGGGCCATGGCCGGGAATTATCCAATCTGCCATTTTTAAAACTTTTTGCCGGCTCTTTTCCAGTTCTTTCTGGTCTTGGGCATATTCATCTATTTCAGGCCCGCTTTCCTTCCAGAAAACATCTCCGCAGACAGCCACTGTGCCTTTCGCTGTTTTTACCAATAGGGTTATCGAAGTATTGTCATGGCCCGGGGTTTTTATTATTTTGATGTCATCAGTCAATTTTTCGGGCAAGTCATTTACTGACCCTCCGCTCCAAATGCCGAAATATTCCAAAGTTTTAGCCTCCGGGAACATCCCGATGTTCCGATAATGGTCGATATGGGAATGGGTTATGCAGACAAAATTTACATCCTCAACCTTTATATTTTCTTTTTTTAAAGCATCCGCCAGTATTTTTTGGCTGTCTAAAACACCCGGATCAACCACCATCACGATATCCTTGTCCAGAACCAAACTAATAGTCGGACAGGTTTTTTCCTCTCCGCCATCAGAAGCAGAATCTGCATTTGTATATCCCTCAACGAGAATTTTCGCTTCCGCCATATTTTTTAGAATTTTTGCCCCTTACATTCACGTGTTCCAAACGGGCCGCATTCCCCCAAACCTTGGTGAATGTTTTTGATTTGGGCGTTTGCCAGGCTTTCTTTTCCTCCTGGTATATTTTAGAAAATTTTTTCGGCATATGTTTATTTATTTAATTAATTAAGCCACCAAAGAAAAAAGTTCAAAACCCCGGCAAAAGTGACCCATAAGATATACGGCAAAAGCAGCCAAGCCGATGTTTCTGAAATCTCATAAAAAGTATCCATTGTGAATAAAATCATAACCCAAAGGCCGATTATTTCTATGAATCCCGCCAATGGGGAGCGGAAGCCGAAAAAAAGCACTGACCAAAGTATGTTCAGGACTAATTGGAAAAAGAAAACTAAAATCGCGGTTCCCTTGCTGGCAGATGATTTCTCTTTTTGCCAAACTAAATATAAGGCGATCCCCATCAATAAAAACAATGTTGTCCAAACCGGGGCGAAAATCCAATTTGGGGGAGAAAATGAGGGTTTGCGAAGAGCCGAATACCAGCCTCCTATTTCCGGCATTGTAAAAATCGAACCGATATACCCGGCCAGCTGGCAAACGACGATGCTTACCAAGAATTTTAAAATATTTATGATTTTTTTATTTCCCATATGTTCGATATATATTTTTTATTTTACTACTTTAAGATAAAGAATACAAAAACGCCCCCGACAAGCGGGGGCGCAAGGAATACAACTATCAAATCTGTTTCAGATATTTCCTCATTTCCGGTCCGTATTTCGGATCCTTCAGGCACAGATAAAAGAATGATTTCAGCCACTTTTCCTTGTCCCCGCATTCGAGCCACTCGCCTTTCAATTCATAGCCGTAAATTGTTTTTCCGTCCGAAAGCATCTTGTCATAAACTTCAGCCAGGATGATTTCCCCTTTCTTCGAGGGCTTGGCTTTTTTGAGATAATCAAAAACTTCCGGAGTAAGGATATGTTTTCCGCAAATCGCAAACTGGGAAGGCAGTTCGTTGATGCCGGGTTTCTCAATTATTTTTTTAATCTTATAAAGCCTGCTGGCGATTTTTTCTGTCGCAGGAACGCCGTAAGCCGGCAATTTTTCTTTGGGAAGCTCTTTCAGTCCCATCACGGGAGAATCGCAAGTCTTATAGATTTCCATCAACTGGGATATCGCGGGGGTCTCTCCATATACGATGTCATCGCCGAATAAAACCGCCACCGGCTCGTTTTTTACAAGATTGGCCGCCTGCAAAATCGCATGTCCGTCTCCCATGGGATTCCTCTGGACCACGAAACTGAAAGAAATATTTTCCAGGATCGCTTCGAATTCTTTCATTTCCTTCAATATGTTTTCTTTTTTCCTTTTTACCAGGATCTTCTCCAGCGCAGGGTCTTTTTTAAAATAGTCCTTTATCATTTTCTGGCCAGGGCTGATAACAAAAATAATTTCAGAAATGCCGGAATTTTTAACCTCTTGGACGATATATTGTATTGCCGGCTTGTCAACCAACGGGAAAAACTCCTTAGAAAGGGCTTTAGACAGCGGCAAAAACCTTGTCCCCAATCCCGCCACCGGTATAATCGCTTTTTTTATTTCGTTCATATTTAAAATTTTATGTTTTTGTTTAGGATTTGAATTTCATCCTCCTAAGGAACGCCGGGATTTCCCACTCCGCATCTTCTTTTATCCTCCTGCTCTCCTCCACTTCTTCGACTTTTCTGGCTTCCAAAGCGTTCCTCCTGATCATTTCCTTTTTTTCGGCCGGTTTTTCTTGTTTTTCTTCAGTTTTGGCGGAAACTATTTTTTTAGGAACAGGTTTTTTGGCTGCGGGTTCTTTCTTCCTGGTTATTTTAGATTTAAATATAACCGGCTTTTTTTCTTTTTCTTCTTTTTTATTTTCCTTCTTAACCGGAACTGCGGCTTTCTTTGCTTCCGCTGGTTTGGCGACAGCGGCCGTTTTTTGTTCTTCGGCCGCTATGACCTTGGCGGGAACCGGTTCTTCCTCCTTGGGCATGGCGATGGAAGGCCCGGTGATCAAAAGCGTGGTTTTTATCTTATTTTTTGATTTCTGGTTCTTGGAAATGCCGAAGATTATCTTGGCTTTAGGGTTCAATTCCGAAATCCTCCGGCTTATCTTGTCCACTTCAAGCATGCTAAGATTGCTTGCGCCCGAAATATCAAATAAGATTTTTTCGGGCTTGAGATTGCTGCTTATCAGGGGATTCTTAAGGATTTTTTCATTTATTTCCTCGGCCCTGTTTTTCCCCGAAGCTTCGGCGATGTTTAAAAATGCCGTCATTCCCCTGCCCTTCAAAATCGCCCGCACATCGGCAAAATCGATATTTATCATGCCGGGATTATAAATCATTTCTATCAGGCTTTCCAGAGACTCGATCAGGTTCTTATTTACAGTTGAGAAGGCCTCGGTGATTGAAGTCTTTTCATCTATAATCTTAAAAATTTTCTCATTGGGTATCGTGATTACCGCATTCAGGTGTTCCCTTAATTTCTGCAAAGCCTTCTGGGCAATGCGCGCCTTTTTATTCCCTTCAAACCTGAAAGGAGTGGTAAAAATCCCGAGAGTGACATTTCCCAAATCCCTAGAAGCTTGGGCGAAAACCGGAGCAGCCCCTGAGGCCAATCCCCCGCCCAAAGACCCGACCAAGATGATAATATCCTGGTTTTCCAATAATTTATTTATCCTTTCTCTTTCCTGGACGGCCGCTTCCTTTGCCAAGTCCGGGTTCATGCCTGTCCCCAAGCCATGGGTGACTGCTTGCCCGAAGTAAAAGTCCTTGATCATGGATTTTTTCTTCATTGACCGCACATCCGTGTCAGCAATCACAAAAGTGGCTTTTTCCAGGGACCGGCCGATTTCCGAAACTATCGATCCTCCCCCGCCTCCGATGCCGATGACTTTTATTTTTGTCTTGAAAGCAGGAGCGTCCAGGAAAGAATATTTCTGGGGTTTTTGTTCAGTCCTTGCTGCCGGACGGCTGCTTTTCTTCTTCCCGCTTCTTATTTTTTTAAAAAACTTAACTACGGCAGATTTTTTAATCTGTTTGTTCTTTTTAGAAACTTTTTTCACCTTCTTGGCCGGACTTCTGTTCATTTTTTTACTTTTCTTTGCCTTTCTTTTCATACTTAAAGTTTACATTTACCCCAAAAAAAATCAAGCCCCATTATTGCCGATTGACTTTATTTCCAAATTTTGTAAATATATGGTATCAGATTTGGGGAAATCCAGGGGAAAAGGAGGCGGGCATGAATGATGATCCGAAAAAGGGATGGTTCTTTAAAAACTTGGCGAATCAGATAACCGGAATACGATTTGTTGCCGCTCTTTGGATGGAATTTTTATTGATTCTCGAACCTAAAGAAAAGATTGTCACGGCAATAATCCTGACCTTCGTTGCCGAAATCTCGGATTTCCTTGACGGATTTGCGGCGACCAAGCTGAATATCCATTCGGATTTCGGTAAAATCGCAGACCGCGTTTGCGACAGGATATTTGTAATCCCCACGCTTATCATTATGTCCTGCCAATATATTGAAAAAGTTTCCCAGCACCCGCTTTTGATACCGCTGATGATGGCGCTTTCCGCCTTTATAATAATAGTTGAAATCGGACTTATGATATTATTGGCAATAACGGCCAAAAAGAAGCTCAATACCGGATCGCATCATGTGGGAAGAATCAAAATGGTTTTACAATGCATGGCGATTTCTTCTTGGCAGATTTGCTTTGCCTTTGAAGAACGCGGCGGCAGCCCTTTGAAGCTGCAATATCTGACTTGGATCGTTGTCATATTCTTAGGCATTGCCGCTTATCTCGGCAAACGAAGCCTGAACAGCCATTGGCAAGAATATGAAAAAAATAGATAGGCCTTATGGCAAAAAACCAAAAAAACAGCCGCTAAGTGTGTTGCTTCAACACTTAGCGGCTTCTTTGTTTGTTTTGACTTCGGCTTCTTCAGCCGATTAGCCCTAATTGTCGCGGCTCACGCTACTTTGTTACCGGTGAGCTCGGCCCAGTTCTTCTTGGGCCGAAGCGCCTTGGAACCACCTTGGCAGAGCGGGCACTGATCCGGCTGCCATGTGTGAATTTCTGGCTCCAGGAGGGCGCGGATTGCCCGACCATCCAAAAGCTTGGAACCGGAACGGTTCACCAGGCAAACGATGTACGGGAGAATATTCTCCGCCGGCACACCGCTGGCGACAATGCCGGCGATGGTTTTGAGTGTGGAACCTCCGGTCGAAATTACGTCTTCGACCACCAGCACCCGCTGGGTTTTCCCGATCTCGAAGCGAGCCAGCTTCATCAGATCGGCGTCTTTCTCCGTGAAGCCGGCCATCATCCCGCCGCCAGCTTCCTCAGCAATAGCGGAGGCGAGGGTAATTGCCCCGAATGCCGAGCCGACCACCCAGTCAACTTGTGGCAACAACGGCGCCAGAACCGGCCAGAGGTTCGGCTCCATGCCAAACGGCTGGTTCTTTGAGACCATTTGCCGAACCAGACCCGGCTGCCGGGTAACGAATGTGCAGTTCACAAATCCGTCCGAATGAAGCCCGGACGTAAGCTCTGCATGCGGAGCGGCTGGCTGTCCATTGTGTATCCAGACAGCTCCCGCTTCTTGGAAAACCTGTTTCCAGGGTATCATGCTTCCCTCCTTCCTACAGTTTTCTAGAGAACGCGGGATCCCGAAAATCGGGACAACACCTTGCTTCGACATTTTCTTATCAGAATCCTGCAAACATCCCCTTGATTCTATGTAACGAATCAAGAACGCGTGGGGGTCACCAACATGGGCAGCCAACTAATCCACGCAAAAGATATTTGCTATCATCCTCAATTCAATGCCAAAGGTCTCTGAAAGGCCGCAGCACACAACGTGCCGTGAAATCCTTTCTCAGATCAATCCGCCGCGGATACGCAGCGGCGGATGAAATTCACGAACAGAACAATGTGGCCACCAGCCACACTTTATTGTTTCGACGCTTCGAGCCAATCTGCGCGGAAGCCGGCGATCTCGTCGCTGAACTTCTGTACAAACGCGGCCGCTGCTTCGGCAAAATCCGTCCCCTTGGACGCGAATACAGCCTTACGGGAATTGTTGCAGATCATCCCGCCGCCCTGGCTGTCGAGCCCCGCAAAGATCGTCTGCTTGACGATGTTTTCCTCCCCTTCCATCTGCTTGCCGAACGCAGGGTTGAGGAACGGGATGTCCGGACAGAGTTCGCGCACGAGCTTGAGCTGCTTGGGATTGTTGGCGCCGATGACGAGGGCGCAATTCCCGTTCTTATTCCACTTCCGGTCAACGGTCAACGCGACCAGTTGGTAGAACGGAATCAGATACGACCCCGGCCCGGATGCAAGCCTGTACCAAGCGCCCTTGTTGCAGAACTCTTCGGCGAGGGCGACACTAATCCCGAAGTCTTGGAACATTTCCGCCTCCGAAACCACTGTCAGCCGGTCCTGGAGCCAGCCAGCGCCCTTGTTGGATGTCCGGCAGAGAACGATGACGCCCCTGTCGGCGCATTCCAGGAAATTCTGGAGGCCGTCGCACTTGGCCGGATCCGGGTCGAAATGCGCGCCCATGTACGGATTAAGGGTAATCGCATCCGCCCCGCAATCTTTGAAGGCGAACTTGATGGTTCCCTTGTTCGAGTTGCCGATGTCGCCGGGCTTGGCATCCAGAATCTTGACGGCCTGCGGCGCATGCCGATGAAGCATCGCGAACGTATCAATGAGAACGCGCGCGCCTTCAGCTCCGAGCTTCCTGTAGAACTGCTCGTTGGGCTTGAACATGCCCGCAACCTTCGCCGTCGCCTTAATGATGGCTTCATTGAAGGTCAAAACCGCGGCCACTGGATTCGCTAAAGGAGTGAGATGAGCCGGGAAATCCGGGCTCTCGATGTCGGAATCCAACCCGACGCAAGCCAAACGGCCCTGCGCCCACATGGCGCGCAGCTTCTTCAAAATGGCGCTTTCCGTCATTTGTCCACCCTCCGCAACAAGGACAAAAAACAAACCAAAACCGGAGAACGATTCCCCAGACTAATGGTAAATTTTTTATGCCCTTTCCCTTGCATCTCGAGTAAACTTCAATTGTCAAAGATGCTGCTATAATATGTCTATCATAATCCCAAAAAAAAAGCAACGATTTATAAAATTATTTTTTATAATAAAAAAGGGAGAGGTTATCTCCCTTGCGTCCGTGCTCATTTTTCTGTGCGAACAGCCTTTTGTACTAATTAGATTGGGCTTTCATGTCTTGGCGGACAATTCTGGTCGGCCGGAGAGGATGGCAAAGGAAAATTGAGCCGAAACTTACGGCATCAACCGTTCCTCGCTTGCGCATCTTGGCAATGTCGTCCATTCCCCAAATGCTTGGCCAAACAACAGCTACTTTCAGCCCTTCTAGCGTTTGCGCCAAATTCCAGGTAATCGGCTGGACTATTTCGCCCGATATCCCGCCTCCGCCCAAATGAACCAGGCAGTCCAACCTCCTATCAGGTCCCTCCACCCAAGAGCGGGGAACGCTGTTTATGGTATAGAACTCAACAACATCCTCGGTTTCCTGGACAATTCTTCTCACGAACTGCGCCACCGATACCGACAATGAAATCGGAAACCGGCTTATTTTCGCAACCCGCAAACAACCATCAATAACCTTGCTCGCATTTTCCAGAAGATTGTCGCCGGAATTCGGGCAAGCGCCGTTGATTTGTATGCCTACTATAATGCCATCGGGGTCGTCCAGCTTGTTGATCATTTCCGTCATTTCAACCAACTCTTCCGGTTCTCCGAAAATCGAAATGATCAGTTTGATATTGCGATGAGAATTCCTGATCCTCGGCCAGATGCTCTTACACCAATACTCAATGCCGGGGTTTGTTAAGCCTACGGCATTAATAACGCCTACGGCTCCGAAGGGTATGCAGCTAATCAGCCTCTGGAACCATAATGGCAGGCTCGCCCGTCGTGGATGGACAAAACGGATGCATCTCCACGGCCACCACATCCGCAAATTTCCCTTTCTCGGATGGCGGGTCAAAGTTTTTACTACCACCGTAAAAAGAGTTGGGTCCAAAAGCCCCAACCACCTCATTGGCCACTCCCACAACCAACCAAGGCCGTCAAAAGCCAGGGCGCCCGATGCAGCCAAGTATTTGATTACATGGCCGTTTGAAAGCGTTATCATGTTTTTCTCCCCCAATCTCTCCCAAGTTTTCAAGGTCCGGTCACAATCCGATCACGAAATAACAATAAAAAAAATTCGGCTGAAAGTCAACGAAAAAATCTGCATTTAGCAGATTTTTTACATTTTATGGGCCCGGAAGGAATCGAAGGCAAGTTCTCGAAAGCATTGCCTCCCTCGCTCCGCTCAGTCGCAATTCGGGGAGAAGGTTCGATTAACACTCACTAGCCAAAATATAACTTAAAGCACCCGTGAAGGGTGCCTTTAATATTATTAGTGGGCCCGGAAGGAATCGAACCTTCGACCTCTATCTTATCAGGATAGCGTTCTGCCACTGAACTACGAGCCCAAATTTCCAACGTCGAGATATATTTTGAATTCTACCAAAAATTTGGAATAAGTAAACCCCGCTTATAACTCCTCTGATTTTAATAAATGACCACAATTGCCAGGCCAGCCACAATCAAAATCATGGAAATTATTTTTTGTATGATTATCTTCTTTGATGTCGCTTCTTTCAAAACTTTGGGAAAGAAAAAAGAAAGGAATAATGTCGCAATAAAAAGAAAAGCATACTGGACGCCTCGCAAGGAATTTATAATCGGCAAAACGGCTATCGGCGCCAAAGCGATAGAGAAACTTTGCAATATATTGCCTATGCCGCCGGAAACCTGGGTCCCGACGAAGATTGCCTTGGTCTTGGCGTCCGGCATATTTTGTTTTTTAAAAATCTTCTTCCTGGCGTCTTTGCTGAAAAGGAAAAATAAAACCGTTACGAAAGTGAATATCCTTATCCATATCAATCCCTGCAGGAACGGCTGTCCCAAGAAAACAATTTTAGAAAGGATATAATCCAACGAGAATAAAAAAGAGGCCAAAAGAGTAATCTTCAAATACTCTCCTGTTATCTCAGGGGTTTTTTCGAAAGATATGATTATACTGCCCAAAAACAACAGCACAAGCGCCAGGATGTCCGTTCCCCTTATTGCGTAAGAACTCCAAAAAATCCAGGTCAGGGCAAGAATAAAAATCGGCTGGGTTGCTCCCAGCGTTGCCATTACTTTTGAAACTTCAAATTTTTCTATAGCCTCGTACGATGCATATAATCCTCCTGCATAAACAATCCCGGCCAAGATTGACCAAAACATTTGCGCAGCGTCAGGAATGCCGAATTTTATGAAAGGTATTAATAAAACAATTACAGCGCTCAGAATGCCGACATAAAAAGTATAAGATTTTGGCTCAGCCTGGCCGGCTAAAAAAAGTTTATCGCCCAAAGATGCCAATCCAAATAATAAATAAGCTGAAATTGCTACCAGCAGCCAAGATATCATAAATTTTTAATGCCTAAATATAGTGTATGTTTTATATGGCTGCGGGGCTTGGACTCGAAGGCCGGTTCTCGAAAGCATTGCCGCCTCGCCCTTCGGGTTCCCTGTCGGCTCGGCGCAATTCGGGGGCATGGTTCTCGCGAAATCCCCACAGCAAAAAATTATATTCCTGAGGAATTAATTTTTTCCTGGCTGCGGGGCTTGGACTCGAACCAAGATACTATGCTCCAGAGGCATAAGTCCTACCATTAGACGACCCCGCAAAAAACAGATATATCTTACACCTTCAAATAACTTCTGACAAGGATAAAACTTGCCAAGGCTCCCAGCCCCACTCCAAAACCGACCTGTATCAGAAGGACAAATTCAAAATTGCTCAAAAAATAATTGAACACGTTGAATCCGGGGACTATTATTTCCAGACTTGGGGCAAGAAAATAAAAAACTGCGCCGGAGGCGACGAAACAGACTAAAAAGGCTACAAGGCCGCAAATTGCACCCTGTACAATGAATGGGCCCCGTATGAACCAATTTGACGCACCGACTAATTTCATCGACGTTATTTCGTCTTTTGAGCCTTCAATAGATAATTTCAGTGTATTTAAAACGACTATCAACGCAATTACAAACAGAACAATGCTCAAGACATATCCGCTTTTGTTTATGTTGGCGGTAATGCTGTAAAATTTTTCGATTGTGTCTTTTTTCTGGGAATAATCAACTTTGTTTATAATGCTGCTGAATCCGTCAGACTGCAGGAAGTCGGAAATATTCTTGTATTGGTATGCCTGGTCCGTGACGATATTCAAAGACGGCAGGAACGGGTTTGTCCCGACTTCCTCTTCGGCTGCAATAAAATCGGGATTGTCTTTGTGGCGGTCATTAAATTCTTTCATGGCCTGGTCGCTTGAGACATATTCAACCTGTTTTATATGCGGAGAAAGCTTCATGATCTGGTCTTTAACATTCAAGATATCCTGTTCTTTAGTGTCTGGATTGAAGTATGCCGTTATGTCTATTTTCGACTGTATCTGTGAAACGACAAACTGAGACAATCCCTGAAAAATGAACAGAGAAGTCGCCAGGAGGATCGGCACGGCCAAAACGAAAATTGCGGCAAAATTATTACCGCTGTGCCTTATAAAGTCTGACCAGGCAAATTTTACGACTCTTTTAAAACTGGTGAACATGATTTTAAAAATTATTTTTTATAATTATGGAGCTTTGCCGCTATATCATAAAACGGCCCTTTTCCTCGTCCCTTATAACTGCGCCATCCTCCAATGTGATCACTCTTTTGCCGAGCTTATTTGTGATATCTTTGTCGTGGCTGGCTAGAATTATTGTTTTGCCCATCTTATTGAGCTTTTGGAGGATATAAATTATTTCGTATGAGTTGTAAGGATCGAGGTTTCCGGTCGGCTCGTCGGCAACGATAACTTCGGGCTGGCAGGCAATTGCGCGGGCCACGGCCAACCTCTGCTGCTCGCCGCCGGAAAGCTCTTCCGGGAAATTCTCCTCTTTCCCTAAAAGCCCGGTTATGTCGAGAATCTGCGTCACTTCTTTTTCGATTTCCTGGTCGCTTTTCCCCTTCACGGCCATGACATAAGAAATATTTTCGTAAACTGTTTTTTTGGGCAACAATTTATAATCCTGGTAAGCTACGCCTATGCGCCTCCTTAATTTCTGCAATTGGCCGGATGTCATTTCGCCGACATTGTTATTATCAAAAAAAATTTCTCCCGAAGTGGGCTTTTCTATCCCCAAAAGCAGCTTTATCAAAGTCGTTTTGCCGGCGCCGGATTTGCCGACTATGGAAACGAATTCTCCCTTTTTTATCGTAAAAGAAACGTTGTCTAAAACAGTCGTGTGGAAATTATAAGTTTTAGTGACGTTTTGGAATTTTATCATTTATTTTTCATTTTGTAATTTTATCTCCGCCTCAATGAATTCATCTAATCCACCGTCCAGAACCTTGTTCGTATCGGAAGTTTCAATTCCTGTCCTCAAATCTTTAACCATCTTATACGGATGCAGCACATAAGACCTGATTTGGTTGCCCCAGCTGGCCGATTGGCGGTCACCCCTTATTTCTTTCAATTCTTTTTCTTGTTTTTCTTTTTTAAACTTGAAAAGCTTTGCCTTAAGGATCCTCATGGCATTTTCCCGGTTAGAGCCCTGCAGCCTTTCCGACTGCGAAGAAACCGCAATGCCTGTCGGCAGATGGATCAGCCTTATGGCCGATTCCCTCTTGTTGACGTATTGGCCTCCCGGCCCCGAGGATTTGAATGTTTCTATCTTCAATTCTTCCGGTTTTATCTCAATTTCTTTTTCATCTTCTTTTTCAAGTTCCGGCAAAATTTCCACCAGTGCAAATGCCGTGTGACGGAGCTTGTTCGCATTAAACGGGGATATCCTGACCAGCCTGTGCACTCCATTTTCTTTTTTCAGATATCCGTAGGCATATCTGCCCTTTATCTCCATTATAGCTGATTTCGTTCCGATCCGGCCTTCGGGACCTCCCGCTTCTCCGTACGACTGGTGCAAAATTTTCGTTTCAAACCCTTTGGACGAGCAATATCTTTGGTACATCCTCAAAAGTATGGTGGCCCAATCTTGGGCATCCGCTCCCCCTGCGCCGGAAAATATTTCTAAAATTGCGTTGTTCTTGTCATGGCGTCCGGAGAAAAATGTCTTTATCTCCTCTTTCCGGATTTTTCCTTCCAGCTCCTGCTTTTTGCTTTCTAGCTCGTCTTCCAGCGATTCGTCAGTTTTTGCCAGCCCTTCCAATTCTTCCAAGTCTTTGATTTCTTTTTTTAAATTCTCAATTTTTTCAATATCTGATTTTATTTCCGAAATTTTTTGTGTTATCCCGGCAGCCATTTCCTTATCTTGCCAAAAATTCTCTTTCCCCGATTCCTTTTCCAGGGCCCTGAGCTGCCTTTCTTTCGTTTCTATGTCAAAGACGGTCCACCAATTGATGGATCCTTTTTCCCATATCTGCCGTTCCGATGCTATGTTCTCCTGCCATGGCTGAATTTCCACCCAAAGATGGATTTAATAATTATACATTAAATTTACCAAAAATTTTTACTAAAATCAAACCCGACAGCAGGAATTGGCCGCTTCGCACGTTGCCCGGCCAGCTGGCGGGGCTGTCAAATTTTCACTACCGGGCAAACAAAAAGCCCAGGTCTTGTCCTATTCTGGACTTATTGGAGCCACCTCCCGGATTTGAACCGGGGACCTACTCTTTACGAAAGAGTTGCTCTGCCGCTGAGCTAAGGTGGCACAAATTGGTATAGAGGCTGTGTGGAAGAGTTGCTCTGCCGATAGGCCACTTCGGCGCGGTTGGATATTGTCTTGAATTCTATTTCAAAAAACAGTTCTCGTCAATTTATTATTATATATTACCATAAAAAAACCCGAGATGACCTCGGGTCGCGTCTTATATTGATAGATTATTCCTCTTTCACTCCCTTTGCGAGCTCCTCTCCAACTGATTTCGCTTCTTTTATAAAAAGATAATCAAAATCCGCTAAATATTTTTTAGTGAATTCTTCTTTCTTTTTGTCGTCTCCGCCTTGGAACACCTCTTCCATTTGTTTTTGGTCTTTTCCATCAAGCCCGTCATGAATTTTCTTTATGACCCGGTTCATCGTCAGATCAAAAAATCTTTTGACAAGCGCCTGCTGATCCGGGGTCATATCGTTTAGAATATCTTGGATTGCCATATTTTTTATTTAGATTTATCGCCGGTGATTTTGCTTAATGCTTTATCTAAAAAAGCCTCTACGTTGATTTTCGGCCCTTTGCCCGCTTCCAAAATCTTGTCTATCCCATACTCTATGGTTTTAAAACTGCCCCAGATAACGCCTGCAATTATGGCCGCAGATATAGCCAAAAGAGAGCCTATCCCAACTTTATTGGCGGTTTCTAAATTTTTTTTGGTATTGGCCCTCCATTTTTCTGCTTCTTCGGGAGGCAAGGATTTCTCCAATCGATTCAACCCTGCCTCTACCGACCTTCTAGCACCTTCGTGAATTCTGTTCAGTCCTTCTCCGAATGCCTCTTTGATTGATACGATTTTTTCTGCCATATGATTTATATTATTGTTTTATTATACCAATTAGAATTTGAAAGTAAAATAGCGGGTGAAGGGAGTCGAACCCTCGTTTCAACCTTGGGAAGGTTACGTAATGCCGTTATACCACACCCGCAATGATTAAAATTTGGTCACCAGCCAGTGCCAGGCGTTTTGTATTCCTTGCCATATGGAGCCTGGCTGCCAGAAATTCTGGGATGATCCGGTTTTGTTTTGGGACGGGGGTAAGATGAATCCTACCACGCTTTCGCCCTCTTTTTGAAGCCCCAGGTCCTCCCTGGCCACTTTTTCAACATAATCCTGGTCAAGCCCCTTGGAAATTCCCAGTTTTAACTGGCCGTTCTTTTGCTGGAAATCATTTATTTCGCTTTGTATCGAAGAAATCTGCTTTTGTACTTCTGTCTTTCTTTGGTTTATTTTTATGTTGGAAAAAACCAAAAAACCTGTTATTATTAAAACCAAAACTACGGATATTGTTTTTAAAAAGGGGCCTGGCGAGAATCCTTCCTTTTTTCTTTTTTGAAGATGTGGTATCATTTATAAATATAAAAATTCAAAAATTAAAAATCAAAATGAATAGAAAAAAATTTATAAAAATTGTTTGGACCGTCTTGATCTGCCTGGTAATCCTTAGCTCTTTGCTTTTCCTGTTCCCGTCCGCCTGGAGATAATTTGCGCCGGCCTTCATTTGGTTAATTTTATCAGCACCATAGCCGTTTTGCAACATTCAAAAACAAGGATTTTGTCCTTGTTTTTTTAAACTTCCGATGCATTAGAAAGACTCCAAGTTTTTAATCCCTCTTTCATAAACTTTCAAAAGCTTGTTTACGCTATCTTTTTCCGGTTTATAATTCGGATCATGGACTATGGAATTCCTCTTTTTATGGGCCTCTATGACTTCTTCTATGTTGGGAAGCTGGGTCTTTGATAATTTCGATATGCTTTCGTCAAAGTTCTTCCCCTTATAGCCCTTTTCCGCCAAAATTTCCTTAAGCAAGTCATCCGCCTCGATCACGGCAAGTCTGAAATTGTATTCTCCGCCCGTCTCGAACCTTTTTTCAATTTTTCTCCATTGCCGGGCCAGTTTTTGCCCTTTGGCCGGCCTCAGGTTGAGGAATGCCCCCAAATCAAAAAAAACGTGATGCGTCAAATAAGAGCTTATAATCAAGAGATACCCTATAAACACTATGAATAAAACCGAAAAGCCGATGAAAACAAGTTTTGCCGGGAATAATTCGTTTTGCAGGGCCGGAGACCTCAAAGTAAAATATGCTGAATTTATGAAATCTAAAACAGTGTCAGAAAACATATTGTTTTTTACTAATTATCCCATTTTTACTGCAATTGTTCAACAAGTTCCGCGGTTTTAAGGACTTTATAGTCCTCGAAATGTTTTCCGATGATTTGCAAGCCGACCGGCAGGTTTCCGATTTTCCCGACCGGCAGAGAAAGCCCGGGCAAACCGGCTAATTTAAGCGGCACCGTATAAATGTCAGCCAAATACATAGACATCGGATTATCCATTTTTTCTCCGATTTTAAACGCAGGAAACGGCGAAACCGGGGTAAAGAGTACGTCAACCTTTTCAAAGGCTTTTGCAAAATCTTGCCTTATCAGTTCCCTGACCTTCTGGGCTTTTTTATAATAGGCGTCATAGTATCCAGACGACAAACTGTAAGTTCCCAGCATTATTCTCCTTTTCACTTCCGGGCCGAATCCCCTTCCCCTTGTGTTCAGATAAACATCCAAAAGGCCCTCACCCTTGTTTTCAGATAATCCGTATTTTATCCCGTCGAACCTGGCCAGGTTTGCCGATATTTCCGACGGATCGATTATGTAATAGCAGGCCAATGCAAATTCAGATGTAGGCAGACTTATATCGACAATTTCAGCGCCGGCTTTTTCCGCTTTCGTAATCGTTTTCTTGATTATTTTTTCAACTTCCGGATCCAGGCCTTCGGCAAAATATTCTTTAGGGATGCCGATTTTCAAATTTTTAAGGCTCATCATTTCATAATTTATTTTTGGCAGGTCATTGCTGGTTGCGTCTAAATTGTCCTTGCCCGATATGGCCCGGAAAACCAGTTCGCAGTCTTTTGCGGTTTTGGCCATGGGGCCGACCTGGTCCAATGAAGACGCATGGGCTATAACTCCGTATCTGGAAACCGCTCCGTATGTCGGGCACAGTCCCACTATTCCGCAAAAAGAAGCCGGTTGGCGGATTGATCCGCCGGTATCGGTTCCCAAAGAATAGCAAGCCATATCAGCTGCCACAGCCGCGGCCGACCCGCCGGAACTTCCGCCGGGCACGCGCTCCAAGTCGCAAGGGTTTTTGGTTATTTTAAAAGCTGAGGTTTGTGTTGAGGATCCCATGGCAAACTCATCACAATTTGTCTTTCCCAAAATTACCGCTCTTTGTTCTCTTAATTTCTTCGTCACTGTTGCATCATATGGAGCGACATAATTTTCCAAAATTTTTGAGGCAGCGGTGCATTTCTGGCCTTCGACCAAGATAATATCTTTTATGGCGCAAGGGACTCCGGCCAAAACCGGCAAGTCCTGTTTTTCAGATATCCTTTTGTCGATTTTTTTTGCTTCCTCCATGGCAGAATCCCTAGCGACGAACAAAAAAGCACCGATTTCATGGTCGCTCTTTTCGATCTGTCTTAAATATTCTTTTGTGATTTCAACAGCGGAAAAATCCTTTTGCTTCAGTCCTTCGTGGATTTTTTCGATTGTAAGGTTATTTATATCCATTAGAAAATGGCTTTTACTTTGTTATGGTTCCCTTTTTTGTCCGGGAAAGATCCGATTAGTTTTTTATTTGTTTCCTGGGTTTGAGGAGCAGCCTTATCTTCCCTGCCGATTTTTCTAATTTCCGCGACAGGCGAAACAATCGTTTCGTCCTGCGGCGCTTCTTTTAATTTTTGAAGGGAATTGAAGTGCTCTAAAATCCCGGAAAGGTCTTTCCTCATTTTTTCTATTTCCTCATCCGTCAGTTCCAGTCTGGCCAATTTTGCGATTTTTTTTACTTCTTCTTTTGTGAGCATTAAATTATTATACCTAATTCTAAACCCCTAAGCGAGGGAATGTTTTTAGTCATCACATGAGGCAAATTTGCTTGGTAGAAAAATTTGCCGAATTATGAGCTCGTTTTGCCGCTGGAGCAAAACGAGCGGATGACTAAAAATATTTCCGAGCGTCTATTCCGGTATTAAATCTTCTTCCTGCGTCATGATTTCAGACAAGGTGTCGATATTTTCCAAAGCCAATCCCGCCCCCCTTACCATTGCAGTTAAAGGATCTTCTATTATTTTACAGGGAATTTTAGTTTCCCTGGCAATTAGGGTATTCAAACCGCGGAGCATTGATCCCCCGCCAGAAAGATAAATCCCATTGGCCATTATGTCCGCCAATAATTCCGGCGGGGTTTCCTCGATGGTAGTTTTTACTGCCGCCAATATCTGTTTTACGGATTTTTCCAAAGCCTTTTGGATATCATCTGAAAATACCACCACTTCTTCCGGCAAACCGGTTACTATATTCCTTCCACGCATTGTCATTTCTTTCCTTTCTTTCATGGGTATAGCAGAACCTATTGCAATCTTGATATTTTCTGCGGTCCGCTCTCCGATAAGAAGCTTGTATTCTTTCAAAGCAAACTGTACGATGTCGTCATTAAGCTTGTCGCCTGCAATCCTCAGGCTCTGGAATGTAACTATGCCGCCCAAAGAAATCACCGCAACTTCTGAAGTCCCGCCGCCTATGTCAACGACAAAATTTCCCCCTGCTTCCTGTACTGGAAGCCTGGCGCCTATGGCGGCTGCCAGCGGCTCTTCGATCAGGAAAACCGTCCTGGCGCCGGCATTTTTTGCCGCATCGTTAACGGCTTTTTTTTCCACCTCGGTCACTCCGCAAGGAATCCCGATGATTACTCTCGGCAAATAAGCCAAACCGAATCTTCTTTTGCTTAATGTCGCTCCCTTTTCAATAAAATATCTCAGCATCTGTTCGGTCACTTCAAAATCAGAAATAACTCCGCTCACAAGGGGCCTGGTTGCCCTGATATAAGCCGGCGTGCGGCCGACCATTTTCTTTGCTTCTTCCCCTATAGCCAGGATCTGCCCTGTTTTATCATTAACGGCCACTACCGACGGTTCGTTTATCACGATTCCCCTGTCTTTCACATACACCAAAGAATTGGCGGTGCCCAAATCAATCGCCATATCGATGGAGAAAAAAGAGCTCAGTTTTTTAAATATTCCTTTTCGTTTCATTTTTTGAAAGTGTCTATTTTAAAACTTTTAGCACCTGGTTTATTTTTATCAATTCCATTTGCTTCGAATCCCTTTTCTTCAATTCCACCGAATCCTTAGCCAATGTTTTTTCGCTCACAACCAGCCTGTACGGTATGCCGATCAAGTCAGCCTCGGCGAATTTTTCTCCCGGAGTTTTATCTTCCCTATCGTCATATAATACCTCAATATTATTTTCTTGTAAAATTTTGTATAATTTTTCAGCTTCTTTCTTAACTTTTGCCGAGCCTGTAATCAAAATTATGTGCACCTTGAATGGCGCCACGTTTTCCGGCCAGATGATCCCTTTCTCGTCATGGTATTTTTCAACGATTGTCGCCATTGTCCTGCCTATGCCTATCCCATAGCATCCCATATAAAAAGGCTTTTCTTTCCCATCCGCGTCAATATATATCGCGCCTTTCATCTTGCTGGAATAATGGTACCCCAGCTGGAAAATATTACCGACCTCAATCCCCTTTTTCCCGATTAATTTTTGTTTTCCATCCGGGGTCATATAACCCTCTTTCGCCAGGGCAATGTCGTAAAATTTTTCCGGCTCTTTGACGTCCCTCCCAAAATTTATATTGACAGAATGGTAATTGGTCTTGTTCGCGCCGCATTCAAAATTTTTGCGCCCTTTGAGGGATTCGTCCATGATAACCTTTACATCCTTGGGCAGGTTCAGGATCCCGGCATAACCCACTTCAGCCCCCGTAACCTTTTTTACGACTTCGGGACTGGCTAGTGCAAGCTGGGCGCATCCTAAAATATTTTTCAATTTCGTTTCATTTATATCGTATATGCCGTTTACAGCGGCTGCGATGACCTCCCCTTTCTCGTTTTCGAAAAGGATGGTCTTGGTGGTTTTTTCAGCCGGAATTTTCAAAAATTTTGCCAGCTCTTCCACCCCGATGATGCCGACTCCTTTGATGTCTTCCCTTGCTTTTTCTTTTTCCCCGGCATTGTCTTCTTGATATTTTTTAAACTTGGCCACATCCTCGTGCGCCGAATAATCGCCGGTTTTTGTAGTGAAATACTTGCTCTCGCCTATTTCCGACTCAACGATGAATTCGTGGCAATATTCCCCTCCGATATAACCGTTATCAGACTCCACAATCGCCGTTTTCAACCCGAGCCTGTTGAATATCTTTGTGTAAACTTTTTTCATTTTCTCATATTCCACCTTGAAATCATCCTCGTCTTTGTCAAAAGAATATCCGTCTTTCATGATGAATTCGCGCACGCGTAGCAATCCTCCCCTGGCCCTCAGCTCGTCCCTGAATTTCGGTGAAAATTGGTAAAGATGGAGCGGAAGGTCGCGGTAGCTCAGTTTGAATTTCCTGACTAAATCAACAAACATCTCTTCTGCCGTACCGCCAAGGGCGAATTCAGCCCCCCTGCGGTCTTTGACCTTCATGAGCTCGAATCCGGTCGTGCTTGTCCTGTTGGTTTCTTTCCATAATTCCAAAGGGTGTAAAATCGGGGTCAGCATCTCCTGGGCCCCGGCGCCATCCATTTCCTCCCTGATTACAGCCATTATTTTCTGCTGGATTTTATGCCCTATCGGTAGAAAATAATAACGGCCGGCCACCGACTCTTTTATAAACCCCCCTCTTACCAGAAAACTATGGGAAACCAAGTCAGTATTCTTGGGCGCTTCTTTTATGGTTTTATAAAATAATTTTGATTGCAACATAGTTTTATTTTTTAATTCTAAATAAAATTTCGATATTTTTTACCCGCCGAATTTGATGAAGTCCGTTAATTTCGGTATATCAAACTTAATTGTAATAAATAATGACAAACTGATTAAGATGATGAAAAATGCGCCGGTGATCGTCTGCTCGATTTTCGGCGAAACCACGCTGCCTTTTATTTTTTCGATTATCAGGAATAAAATTTTCCCGCCATCCAGGGCCGGTATGGGCAATAAATTAAAAATTGCCAGCAAAACAGAAATAGATCCGATGAAATAAAGGAAAAATCCGGAGCCGAGCTCCGCCGCCCTTGCCAGGAAGACCGTGATCCCGATCGGACCCGTCGGCTCTGCATTGGCCGGCATTCCCCTGCCCATGATCAGATTTTTTAAAAGTTCGAACAAAGCTATCGTGGAAGTGTAAGTCAGCTGGCCCGTGTATGCTATGCCCCTGAACGGAGTTTCGTACCATGGGTATGTATTGATGATTTCAGCTGTCCTTTCCAGTTCAACTCCCACCGAGCCTTGATTTGCCGGCGGGTTTATCCTTGGGGTCAAAGAAACGTCAAAAGATTTATTTCCCCTCTGTATGGTCAAAACAATTTCTTTGCCCTGGTTTTTGCTGACAAAATCCTGGAAACCGGCCATAGTATCAATTTTTATCCGGGTTTCTTGGTATTTCGCGCCGATTATATCATCCCCTGTTTTTATTCCGGCCAATTGCGCCGGAGAATCAGGAGAAACATCCATGACCTCGACATTAATGCCGGTCGCCCCCGGCGTGGGCTGGTCGCCAATGGGCACCTTAACGCCTGTATTGAAAGCTATGGTAAAAACGATTGCGGCCACCACCCAGAAACTGATCACTCCGCCAAGGACAATAAGAATACGCTTCCATATGGGAAGGTTAGAAAAACTCCCGTATTCTTCAAGACCGCCAATTTCTCCCGGGATTTTCACAAACGCTCCCAGCATGAGCCAGTTCACCGAATAGGTCGTGTCGCCGATTTTTTTTGCGAAAATCCTGGGCGGGTATCCTATGCCGAACTCATCGACATTTATGCCGCACTTTTTTGCGATTATAAAATGCCCGAACTCATGGGCAACCATCAAAAAAATAATGGCAAAGAATGCGATGACAATGGGTAAAATCATATAAAAATTAAATTTACGTTATCTCGTTCTTTTTCTTCTCAACCAGTTCTTTTATCTTGTCTCCCTGTTGGTCAATCAGTTTCTGCAGTTCGTCCTTGCCGCGGAATTTATCGTCTTCGGTGATTTTTTTGGCCTTGAACGATTCCTGCAGATTTTCCCATGCTGATTCGCGCCAATGCCTTATCGTGCGCCTGGCCTGTTCCGCTTTTTCATTCAAAACTTTTTCCAAGCTTTTCCTGTATTCTTCGGTTAAGCTCGGCAAGTTAAGCCGGATAAGGTTTTTATCAACCACGGCTGACATTCCTAATCCGGACTTACCTATCGCCTTTTCTATGGGTTCCATATAAGATTTGTCCCATGGCTGTACGACCAGTTGGTTTGATTGCGGAGAAGAAATGGCGCCCAGTTGTTTCAGGGGGAATTTTGAGCCGAAGCAATCGACTTCGATATCTTCGATCATCGCCGGCGAAGCGTGGGAAGTGCGGAGCTTCTGGAGCTCTCCCTCGAAAAAATGGATGGTTTTGTCCAGCTCCGGTTTTATTTTATCAATTATTTCTTTATAGGCGTTGTTTTGCATATGATTTTTTTATTTATTTTAATTTAAAGTTAATGGCTATACTTCCATCAGCAGCACCTCCAGGGCCAATTTAGGATTTGCGTTCGTGGTCAGAAGGCGGAAATCAATTGTTTCAGCCAATTCTATCAGTTTTTTTATTTTTTCCGGGTTATAAGATTTGATTTTTTCCGGAGCTTCAGGATAATATTCCGTTTTCATAGAGCTGTCTACTCCTGTTTTCAGCATCAGCAGCCGCCTGAAATATCTTATGAACGAAAGCACTATTTCTTTCTGGCTGTCGTCTTCGAGGTTTTTGATATATTGGAATTTCACGGCCAGATCCGAACCGCACACTTTTGAAAGATCGATTAAAATTTTCTTTTCTTTTTCCAGAATTTTCGGATTTTCCAACAGATTTAATGCCCGACCGGGTTTCCCATCGGAAATATCGGCAAGCAGCTGCGCTTCCGATTCCACAGCCCCCTTCTCCAACAGATATTTTTTGATTTCACCTGCGCTGACCGGGAAAAATTTGATTGCCTGGCAGCGGGATGAAATCGTCTGCAGCATCATTTCCGGCAAGGAAGATATCAGGATCAAGATTGTTTTCCCCTTCGGCTCCTCCAGTGTTTTCAAAAAACAGCTTTGAGCCTCCTGGTTCATCTTCTCGGCGCCGTCGATAATCACTGTTTTAAACGGCGCATAATAAGGCTTCAGGCTCAAGAATTGCTGGACCTCCCTTATCTGTGAAATTTCTATATCCGACTTATCTTCTTTTAATTTTACCACTAAAACGTCCGGATGCGTTCCCTGGCCGGTCAGACGGCAGTTCTGGCATTCGTCTTTTCCGTTCCCGTCCCGGCAATTGATTAGTTTTATAAAATCCAGGGCAAACTTTTTCTTTCCGAGTTCCTCCGGACCGGAAAATAAATAGGCGTGTCCGAGCTGGCCTGATTGGAACTTTCTTTCCAAAAAATTCCACTGTTTTTGATGGCCGATGATCATTATGTTTATCGTTTTGACATTATGACTTTTTTATACTCGTCCAAGTTTTCCAAAACGGCGCCTGTGCCCTTGACCACGCAGAACAGCGCTTCTTCCGCAACAAAGCATGGCACGCCCGTGTTCTGGGCGATTAATTCGTTGAATTTAGACAGTAAAGCGCTTCCGCCGGACATCACCATGCCCTTGTTCATGATATCAGCGGAAAGCTCTGGCGGAGTTTCCGCCAAAACCATTTTTACCGTCTGCACGATTTCCAATAATACGTCCGTTATCGCCTCGCAGACTTCATTGCTTGATATTTTTATGGTTCTCGGCAGGCCCAAAATCAGATCTCTTCCCTGGATTTCCAGGATCTTCTGGTCTTTCTGCGTCATTGCCGTGCCGATTTTTATTTTTATTTCTTCGGCGGTCTGATTGCCGATGGCCAGATTATATTTTTTCTTTATGTATTCGCCGATTGCCGCGTCTATTCTGTCGCCGGCAACTCTTACCGAATGCGTTGTCACAATGCTGCCCAAAGAAATCACCGCCACTTCGGCCGTGCCGCCGCCGACATCGATAATCAAATGCCCTGAACAGGAATTGATCGGTATACCTGCCCCAATCGCAGCCAAAATCGGCTCTTTCGCCACATAGGCTTCTTTGGCTCCGGCCGCCAATGCAGCCTGTATGACTGCCCTCCTCTCGGTGCTGGTTATGCAGGCCGGCACGGCAATCACAAGCTCCGGCTTGAACAGTTTGAAATACTTGGTGGTTTTGTTGATAAAATATTTTATCATCGCCTGCGTCACTTTATAATCGGCAATCACGCCGTCTTTCAGGGGTCTGTAAACCTTGATGTCGTCGGGAGTGCGGCCGATCATCCCCTTAGCTTCCGCTCCTACAGCCAGAATTTTATTGTCGGTAAGCGAAACCGCCACCACCGAAGGCTCATTCAAAACAATGCCCTTGCCGGTGACATAAACCAGCGAGTTGCATGTTCCTAAATCAATTGCAATTTTTGGTCGGAAAATCATAACAAAATTTTTTATTTAAGAAACTCTTTTTATATCGGCTCCGATTTTTGATAATCTTTCTTCTATTTTTTCATATCCCCTGTCAATCTGGAAAATATCTTCAATCGTGGTTTTGCCTTCCGCCATAAGCCCCGCAATTACTAGGCACGCACCGGCCCGGATATCCCAAGATTCAATGCGCAGGCCTTTTAAAGGCGTCGGGCCGAATATGAAAGCCCTGTGGGGATCGACTATTTCGATGTCAGCGCCCATTTTCCTTAATTCCTGCACATAGTTCAGCCGGTTTTCATACAAAGGGTCGTGAACCATGCTTTTCCCTTGGGCCGAGACAAGCAATGGTATCATTATCGGTAATAAATCAGTCGGCAAACCCGGATAAGGCAAGGCCTGGAGCCTCGTTGCTTTTAATTTCGGGGACTTGAATACAGTAACATAATTTTTGCCTTTTTCAAAATTTACGCCGATTTCCTGAAGCTTGGCCAAAAATAAATCAAGATAATCGCAATTAACATTTTTTACCACCACCCTGTCTCCGCAAAGGGCGGCCGCAACGATAAAAGTTCCGGCTTCTATGGGGTCGAACATCACGGAATAATTAACGCCCTTTAATGATTTTACCCCCTCTATTTCAATCGTATGGGTTCCGATACCTTTGATTTTCGCGCCCATCTTCAAAAGCATATTGCACAAATCCTGCACATGAGGTTCGGCAGCTGCGCCTTTGATTATGGTTTTGCCTTTTGCAAGGACCGCTGCCAAAATCGCGGTTTCCGTGGCAGTCACGGAAAACTCTCCAAGAACCAACTCCGTGCCCACCAAGTTTTCATAATCAACTTCATATAAATCCGAAGACCTCCAGATTTTCGCGCCCATTTCTTCCAGGGCCTTCAAGTGCACGGAAATCGGCCTTACCCCAATCCTGTCCCCGCCCGGAGGCGCAATCTTGAATTTCTTTACGCGCGCGACCAGCGGTCCGAACAGAAGCACTGAAATCCTAGTCTTGGCGATTTTTTGCTGGTCAACGTTTTCCGGATGCAGTTCTTCGGCTTTAATTTTTATTTTCCTCTCTGATATGGTTTCTACGCTTACCCCCATGCTCTTTATTACATCAAGCATGTTGGCAACATCTTCTATCAGGGGAAGATTGGAAATTATGCATTCCTCTTTAGTAAGCAAAGCAGCGGCCAGTATCGGCCCCGCCGCATTTTTTGAGCCCCTCACCTCGATTTCTCCCTTTAATTTTTTTTGTCCGTAAATTATGAATTTGTCTGCCATTTTAGCTGTTTTATCTGCGGCAATCAGTCATTATACGTGGCAATCATCTCCCTTGTTCATCAAAGCATCTTTTTGATTACACCGATGATAACGGATTTACGCGGATATTAATTTTTCTTCTTCATCTTAATCTAAAAAATCCAACCTTGCAAGGCCTGATTTTCAGTGGTAATTTTGGCAATTTTCTGATAGAATACACCAAAACATGACTAAAAGAACCAGGTTTATTTTATTCGTATTTTTCCTGGCATTATACCTCATCCTTGCCCCGATTTTGATCTTTTATTCATTGGGGTACAGGTTTGATTTCAAAAATAACAAGGTATTTACTACCGGCGGCTTTTATTTCAGAATCTGGCCGGTCCAGACACAGGTTACGGTTGGCGATAAGATCAAACAAAGCACCGGCATGTTTTCCAATGAGATGCTTATCCAGGGGCTTTCGGCCGGAAAATATAACGTTTCCGTTTCTAAAGACGGCTATTTCCCTTGGCAGAAAAACTTAAATGTAGAGAATGAACAGGTAACAAGCATCCCCAACGTTACTCTGGTAAAACAAAAAATCAGCTTCCAAAAAATAAATCCTTCGACAAGCTCAGGACAAACAAATAATATAAACGATTTTTCTTTTTCTCCCGATAATGCGGAAATACTATTGGCCTCGGCAACTAAAAATGGGACGGATTTTTCAGTCATCAACAGCCAGGAAAAAACCGAAATCGGCTCTGCCGTCCTGCCTATATCGCAATATTCTTTGAAATGGTCGGACGATTCGTCAAAAATCTTGATCTCCGGGCCCAAATCCCAATATTATATCTTCGACTACACCAGGACAAAAGAAAATATGATCAAATCCTTTGATTTTGCGAAAAAAAATATTTCTGATGTTTCCTTAGACCCGCAAAATCCGGGCGAATTGCTTTATATCCAAAATGGCTGGCTTTACGGCACCGCCAAAAAATCCACGCCCATCATAAAGGATCTGCTGGCTTACAAGGTTTATGGCAAGACGATATACTGGCTGTCTGATTCCGGCAGCGTTTACAGTTCGGGATTCCCGCCCGATGACAGCAATGTCCCCTTGAACAGCGCAACCTTTCCCGTCAAAGACGGCAGCTCCTACAAAATATTCGTCCTCCAAAACTTAACTTTTTTGGAGGAAGATAAAAATCTTTTTTTACTGGATCCGGGAACAAAAACATTTGAAAATTTTTACGATCCGGTAAACGACATGAAAATTTCTCCTGACGGGTCTAAGATTGTTTATTCAAATGAGCACGAAATATTTTATTCGGATTCGGACACGGCATCAGAAAGGATATTTTTGCAGCGTTTTTCAGGAAAAATTACCGATTGTTTCTGGATGAACAACGGTTATCTGGTATTAGATGTCTCCGGGACCATAAAAATATCTGAAATAGACAACCGCGACAAAGTGAATGTCATTGACCTGCCCGGAAACATTTCTTTAACCGACAATACGCTGTTCCAATTGAAAAACCCAAAGATATTTTTTGATGTGTTCAATAAGAACTTGTATATTTTAGACCAGAACAGCCTGTTTGAATCAGAACAACTGACTGACAAAAAAAATTATTAGCCATTATCGTGAAAACCCGCGCCACCCGGCGCGGGTTTTTATCAAACAAAAAAGCTCTTTGATATTATCTCAGAGCCCGATCCCCTGTTGAGGATTTTTTATTTTCTCATTCCAATTCCGTTGTCGCCGGCGGCTTGTCGGTCTCGTCAAAATAAACCCGGACGATTTTCGGATGCTTGGTCAAAGCACTTGATATCTGGCGCCTTACTTCGGCCGGAAATTGATAACCCTGGGCGGTCATGAAATCTGCAGTCAGGACAGCCCTGACTATCGCCGAATACCCATAGGTCCTTCCGTCACCCTTGACGCCGACGGTCCTGGTGCAGTCCAGCGCCACCACAATCTGTGAGGGTTTGGACAACTCATTGGCTTTACGCAAGATTTGGGAAACTTGATCATCCAGCCACCTCGCTATCGCCAGTTTATCCGGCCGCGGCGGCTTGCCGATGACTCTTACAATAAGAGCAGGCCCCGGGAATGGCTGGCGGCTGCAAACATCTTCCGTCAAACCGCTTTCCCGAGCTAAGTCGCGCACCTCGTACTTGAACAATTGCCTGAAGGGGTGCAGCTGCTCGCAGCAAAACTTATTCCCGATGTTGTGATGGCTTTTGATGGTTGCTGCTTTCCCTACTCCTCCTGATTCAATGAAATCCGTGGCCAAACTTCCTTGGATCAGGAAGTCTGCGTTAAAATCCTTTATTGCCCGGTTCATTTCTCTGGTATATTGCCGCTTGAATCTCCGGCGCTTGGCTTCGGAGTGAGTTGTATTTCCCAGGGCTTTCTGGAACCTTCCGGCCGCCCGGATAATCCGCAGGGTCGCAGGGATTGCCGCGGCAGTCCTTTTGATTCCGGCGATTTCGCCTTTACGCAAGGCACCCGTGTCAATGCATACGGCTTGCAGCCGATGGCCCAGCACCGGCGCCAGAATTTTCGTCAGCTCTGATGAATCTACTCCTCCGCTGAAACCGATAACCGCCTTTTTTCCTTTGGCGGCTTCGCCGACTTCCTGTTGGATATCAGCGATAACATCTGCCGGCCGCCAGTCTCTCCTGCAGGAACAGGCGTTAAAAATAAACCTTTGCAATATTTCTTTGCCGTGCGTTGTCTGGGTAACTTCGGGATGGAAAAGGAAGCCCCAGATTTTCTTCCGGCGGTTCCTTATCCCGGCTATAATCCGGGAAAAATTATTGGCACCGGCAGCCACCACATTCAGCGTATAAGCGATCCTTTCGAATCCTGGCGGCAAAGATTCGATGCTGTCTCCATGGCTTGCCCAGACAGTGCTTTTTGGAGGCAACCCCTCAAGAAGCGGGTCGGCAGGCTCATCGTAAAGGCACATCTCCGCCTCACCATATTCCCTGTTGCCTTCTATGGGGCGGATTTCGCCTCCCAGTTCTTGGACTATCCACTGCGTTCCATAGCAAATGCCGAGGACCGGTATCTGCATCTCCAAAATCTTGCGAGGAGGAGATGGCGCGCCCCCTTGATAAACGCTGAAATTGCCGCCTGAAAAAATGACACCGAGCGGCTTGTTGTTTTCCAGCCATTTGCTTGCTTTTTGCGGAGAGAGGATTATGGAGCGGACTCCCAGTTCCCTCAAAGTCCTGCCGATGACAAGAGTATACTGTGAACCTAAATCTATAATGAGGATCTGGATTCCCATGGTCCACTCCAATCCGAGGTTGAGAATGTCAAAGGGCGGGCACAACGCTGTGCCCCGGTAATTAAAATTATAACTTAATTATGCGCTTGTCAAACTGTACACAAAAAACCCCGCTAGGCGGGGCTTTTGTATTATTTTGTCATTTAACTCTCTTTCTTTCCCATCTCTTCTATTTTTTCCTTGAATTCCTGCCACCTCATTCCGTTCCCGATATTGGTCATATAGCCATCGGCATTTGGCTTAGCAATTTTGCAAACCGCTTTATATTGGCAGTACTGGCATTGCTTGTCAGACGGATAACCGTAAATCCTGTCCGGCACGATGTCCGAATCAATCTGTTTCCTCAAGGCAAAAAGCCCTGATATCAAAGAATCGGCCAAAACCGGATTATAATTTATCAAAAATTCTTTTAAATTCAGCCCGTCTTTGTCCACGTATAGAAGCAGGCCCTTTGAAATCTTGAAATAATGCAGATATAGCTGCAGTTGCATCACATTTTCCTCCTTGGGCTCCTGCAAGGTTCTAAAAATCATACTGTTCATACTTTTGATGTCCAAGACAAACAATTCCTTTCCGTCTGAAAGAACCGCGTCTGCCCTGCCATGCACGATTTCCTGCGGCGGTATGTCAACTTCCGAAGCCACGACGTGTATGTCGCGGGTGCTTAACAGCGGTTTCATGATCAATTTATGCATATGCTCGCCGTGGTCAAAGAGACGCAGGATATTGGCATCCAGTTCTTTTTTGGGAGCCTGTTTGAATTTGAAAAAAATCTGGCGAGGGCATTTGCCGGCTTCAGAGATATAAAAACTGGTCTGGGCTCTCTTGCCTTTTTCCTTGTCCAAATAAAATTTATCGATGATTTCTTTTAACATAGAGAGTTTCGTAATCGCTCATTTTATCATTTTAAAAATTTTAGCGCAAATCATCCGGTTAAATCCGGAAAACAACAAAAAAGCGGGTTGAAGTTATCTCTCCGCTATGGGAATCTTCCGCGGGTTGCGCGGTTTTTATCGGCACTGAGGAAGGAATGGATACCATTCAGGAACGATTACTTTGCCTTTTTCCAGCCGGATTTTACCGCTCACCACCAAATCAGTGATTGCGGCCTGGAAATAGTGTTCGTTTTGGTTTACTCTCTTACCCAGCTTGTCGGCATCGTCATCTGGAGATATCGGGACGTCTATCCTGAAAAACACCGGGCCGCCGTCAATATCCCCTGTGACAAAGTGCATGACCACGGCAGAATGGGTGATTTCCCCTCTTCGGAAAGCTTCCAGCACCCTTTCGTGGACAGAATGGCCAAACCAGCCACGGCCGCCGAATTTGAGCACCAGCTCGCCAGATGAATAGTCCACAAATACAGGCGCAGGATGGATATTGAAGGTTTTATCCTCCGGCAAGCCAAGCACCTTTATCGTCCAGCCGGACAGTGCGGCAAAATCTGCTTTTGCCATATCAAAGAAATACCGGTATTTTCCCGAGTTGAAAGGCTTCTCAAAATAGTGGAACTGTATCCCGAACTCTTTGGCTATCTTCCGGACTCCGCCGTTTTCGTGGTTCGAAACGGCTCCGGCTATTTCAAAAGATACCGTCCCGTCTCTTGCCGCTTCCGCCAGCTTCCTGAACCCGGAACCGCCGCCATTGGCCGTCCCGGAGGCGAAAATCAACAGTCTTTTCTTCGTCGCGATCATTGTGTCCTCCTTTTCCTGCCAACGCGGAGTTCGCACAATTACCCCTGCGCCATGGCCAAACAGTTTCTTCTTTTCACAGCGCCGCCCGGCACCGACCTTTTCGGCACCGAAAGTCCTCGGTTCCGTCGAAACTTCTTATTATACAAGCTATCCGCTTCCACCGGTTTGATCAGCCACTCCTCGATTATATAAACTACTCCTTCCCGGCATAGCATTTTCAACTCGTTCTTCACTAAGCGGCGAGACCTCCTTCTTCTTTCCCGCGCACTTTCCGTGCCCACAAAGTGCTTGCAACACCTGCACTTGTGCGCCACTTTCTTATTACATACGCAGTGGCCTTTGCTGCAGGCGAACCTTTTCTTGCCTATCTTCCTCATCTCCGTGCCCTCCTGCTGGGCTCATGGACATCACATTATGACCCCGATATAAAAAGCGGTTTCATAATGTGATGTCCATAATTGTAAATGAACTTCAAATTTATACTACCTTTTTAATTTTTTTTTGCAAATTTTAAACAAAAAAGAGCGATTCGGAAAAACTTCTTCCGAAACGCTCTTTGGCTGGCCTTTCACCCATACCCGACAGGATCATGAGTGATAAGTGAGGCAACCGCTGCCGCACTTCGGGCAACTGCTGAGCTCTCGCCCTCTGCGGTCAGGACTCACTCCTTCCCAACCGCACCCAAGACTGTGGCAGATGTACTTCACGCGCCCCATCCGCCAGCTGTTTTTCCGCCACAGATACTGAATGATGGCGGCACAGAGGAACAGGATAAGCAAGGCAGCGAGGTAAACCAATGCCCGCTCATCCCACGACAGCTGCCGTAAGTCCATGGCAGTACCCTCCGCAAATCAGTCAGTCTTTGGTCCCACACAGACCAAGGCTAAACTGCTGTTGTCAACTTGCATCTTTCTTATTAATATAACATACTAATATAATATTGTCAAGTATATTACGGAACAAAAATTGACAAACAGCTTTTTAAAAACTATAATTTTACCAAGGAGTCTGTCTTGAGTACCAACCCGTTCCTCGTAGTATCGGCGAGATCAGAGAGGTACATCGCCAGCTCTGGTTTCGTGAGAATATTACTCGGAATAAACTTGCCAAAGGGCGGAAATTCTGCCAGTGCACGGGCAGAAGCCTTTTGTACAAGGGGCGAAGATGGGCGACCCTTCATTCTGACCCGAAAGGGCAATGCCTCTCCAGGGATTCTGGGCTTTGACCAGAGTCTAGGCCGAGTGCCAAGCGATGCTGGCATTTGGCCCCTTTTTTTTAACGTTTTGCCCATCGCGTCGCTCGCCTCTTCTCTCGCTGCGCTCGCGCGCCTGCGGGCTTCGGCTCGCTCCTTAGAAACCCACGGTTTCTAACGTCCCGACTATTTTCCTACACGGGAGGAAACTCATTTCCCGTTTCCTCCCGACCCCTCCTATCACAATGTACTAAGCTTAAAAAAAGAATCCTCTTTCGAGGATTCTTTTTTTATAACTTCGTTAGCGCTTAGCCCATTGTGGAGCTCTCCTCGCTCTCTTCAAACCGAATTTCTTCCTTTCCCTCATTCTCGGATCTCTTGTTAAAAATCCGGCTTTCCTTAATCTTTTCCTGAAGTTAGGATTAAATCCGACTAAAACTCTGGCTGTGCCGTGCCTTACTGCTTCGGCTTGGGCATGAGTGCCCCCGCCTGATACTTTCGCCAGAACCCGGAACCTGTCCAGGCATTTCATTTTTTTCAAGGACGATACTGCGATTTCCTGGGCTTCCGGGTGTGAAAAATATTCCTGATAGGGTTTATTGTTAACTAAAAATTGTTTGTCTCCTTTTGTATAGAACCTCACCCTGGCCACCGCGGTTTTTCTCCTGCCTATAGCCTCGTAATATCTTTCTGATTTCAAATCCTTTTCCAGTGGAATGATAAAATCAAAATCTTCGGCGGTGATTTCTTCGTCTTCTTTAGGCATGGCCGCAACAAAAGCTTGCGGCCTTATTTCCACTTTTATTTCCGGCTGGTCTTTTCCCGGCTCAGCTTTCTTTTCCGTCATCGCCTGTTTAACGGGGACGGGCTTTGTTTCTGTGATTTTCTTTTCTGCTGAAGGTTTGGCCGGAGCCGACTTTTTTATTTTTTCTTCTTTTTTTACTGGCATAATTTTACTCGAATTTTAATCTTTTAATTCTTTTTGCCTGTAACCTGTTTTTAGGTAGCATCCCGAGGACAGCCCTTCTCAAAACCTCCGCAGGATTCCCGGGGAACATGACCTTCAATGTTTCTGTTTTCAATCCGCCCAGATATCCTGTGTGGTGATAATATTTTTTCTGTTCTATTTTCTTGCCGGTTATTTTCATATCCTTGGCGTTGGCCACTGTCACAAAATCTCCCGTATCTTTATTGGGCATATATCCCGGCTTGTCTTTGCCTTTCAGCAAAACAGCGATGTCGGCGGCTAATTTGCCCAAGACTTTTCCGGTCGCGTCAATTTTATGATTTTCTCTTTTTATGATTTCTGCTGGCATGTGATAATACCCTAAATTACAAAATGCAATTTTTGTCTAAAATTTTTATCTTCGCCATATGCTTGCGAAAATTCTTTCAACGATATCTCGTCCGATATCGCCTCAAGAATTTTCGCAACCATCTGATCAAAGCTAAATAATTTTATTTCAAAAAGCATTTCGTCATTCAGGGTATATTTATACTAATTCGAAAATCGCCATATCTGCCGCATCGGCTTTCCGGGGACCTAATTTTATGATCCTGGTATATCCCCCGTTCCTGTCTTTATATTTAGGCGCGATTTCAGTAATTAATTTTTTAACTATATCCGCTGATAAATCCTTTGCTAACGATCTGGTATTTGCTAATCCGCCGGCCTTGGCCTTGGTTATCATCTTTTCCACTATCATCCTGGCCTCTTTGGCTTTGGCTTCCGTGGTTTCTATTTTCCCGTGCAGAAAAAGCGCGCGGGCGATCAGCCTGAACATTGCTTGCCTTTGGGATGTTTCCCTTCCAAATTTTCGGCCTTGGTTCCTTTTTCTCATTTTTTTATTTTATCTTTTTAACGGTAAAGCGAGGGATTTTTTTGAAAGAGCACCTCGCAGCCCCGCAGGGCGAGAGAAGCCGGCTCCGGCAGGAGAACGGCGGGCTCTTTCGAAAAAATACCCGAGCGTCTATTCTTCTTTAAGTTCTATGCCTAATTTCTTTAATGCTTTTTTGATTTCCTTTATCCCGGCCTCGCCCA
>Ga0209777_10001137_pt1 | contig 40028 bp, 36 predicted proteins | sample FrelakmetHBP12HB_FD_187147 | JGI IMG/M metagenome (GOLD analysis project Ga0209777, IMG submission 187147) | Freshwater lake sediment microbial communities from the University of Notre Dame, USA, for methane emissions studies -HBP12 HB (SPAdes)... | ecosystem: Environmental > Aquatic >...
CCTCCATTTTCGTGAGGGCATTAAAAATTGTCGTCTTGCCGGAATTAGGCAAGCCTATCAGTCCGAATTTCATACGAGGTTTCCTTCTCCTTATATATGGTTCTGCAAAAGGTGGGGAACATACGGCTTTATGTATGAATTGTCAAGAGATTAAATCGGAGAAATTGGAGACAGCCACTAATGATCTTTGACTGGGGTAGGTCACGGAGTGCTCTTACAAAATCAGTACTACATGCTCACCCATGACTATGACGGCATGGTGAACGATATTAGCATGATCAGCTCCAATGAGATTGTCGAAATGTCCAAGAAGATAAAATCCCTGAGCCAGTTATTCATCTTTGACACCTGCCATGCAGGCGGCGTGGATACTATCGTGAGCGGCCTTTACGATGCCCGGATGTCTGTATTAGCCAAAAAGATAGGGCTTCATATTTACGCATCGGCTAATGACAAACAGGCGGCCATGGACGGGTATAAGGGAAATGGACTTTTCACCTGCGAATTGCCTCATAAATAAATGTTACCGTAGGACAGAAGTAGTTAAGGATCGTCAATAATTTAATATGAAGTCATCCGGGAATAGTGGGTTGACGAGAGCCCTTCTTGTAATCCTCATTTGACATGCCCAACAGGAAATTGTACATTTTAACTTATAATACTTCCATGGAGGTGCCACAGTGGAATTATCAGACGTTATCGCTTCACGGCGAAGCATTCGTAAATTCAAAGAGGAGGATATTTCGGTTGATACTGTCCGCCTGCTTCTGGATGCTGCGCGGCTCGCCCCTTCGGGATCAAACCTCCAGCCCGCGCGCTTCATCGTCGCTCAATCGCCTACGGCCAAAGAGGCCCTTGGCCGGTATACGCCCTATAAGTTTATTGTCAAGGCATCGGTTATTTTTGTATGCTGCGCCGACCTGACGGCCATAACAACAAGAGAGTGGCATATCGGAGAACTGCTGAAAGAAGGCGCCTTCGAAGGCGTGGATATAGATATCAATGATGTATCAACCACCACCAGCCCTATTATGGACGAGGAAGCGGTTAAGGCCTATCTTTCCATGAATGTGGCGATTGCTATAGAGCACATGGTTCTTACGGCAGTTGATCTGGGTCTGGGTAGTTGCTGGCTTGGAAGGTTTGATCGCGATAAGGTAAAGGAGTATCTGGCGCTGGACGAAAGTATCTACCCGGTAGTGCTTCTGCCTGTGGGGCATCCTGATCAGTCACCCGAGGCAAGACCGCGCTTTGCTTTGGACAAATTGGTGCTGAAGACAATCTAAGCAAATGGTGCGTTACTAAAGATTATGTGACACTATCAGAGACTTCACTACAACTGGTAATCCTCACCTCAATTCTGAACCCAAACTTGCTGACTTGTTGTAAGTCAGTCAAGGCTCAATTCAACAGATTATCAACTCAAAAGTACGCATGAACGGGATGAACCACTATTGATATGATTCTTGCCAGACCTTTAAGTCCCTGCTGCTCACAGCGTTTCGCTTGAAGACCTGACCCATTGGCCCCTTGAATCATGAAGATGCTAACAGCGTTCCCGGAGATGATGCAAATCAATCCATGCCCATCTCTTAATCTATCCATTATTTAACTTTAGGTCTTTTATTCCTCGCTTCAACTTTTCCGGCATCAGGTTCTTTCCATTCCCCCGTATCAAAATCCAGGAGTTCTGCGGGCCGGAACAATCCCTTGTACCGCATGGCGCTGATCTGATTTATGCAATACCCCAGGTAGTAATACTTAAGACCTCTGTCGCGGGCCCACTCAATCTCCTTCATGATGGAAAGGGTTCCGGGAGAGAGGGAACTGAACCGCGGCTCAAAAGAGAAGTAGATCGTTGAGAGGGATATTTCTCCCAGATCAAGGAATCCATTCCCTGCGAGCCTGCCGTCTATAAACAATGCAGAGACGAGAAGCCGCGTCGGCGACACAAAAAACTCATTGAAGTATCCGCCCAAATCACATGGAGGTTTATGATAACGGATGCGCAGGAACCTGTTGTAGAGCGAAAGGCTTTTTTTGATGTACTTGACTGCAAACTCCGCAGGCTCGAACATCCTGAATTCAGTCTCTGTATTTTTTTTAAGGACGCGACGCTGGCTCTTTGAAGGCTCGAACATCTCCACAGGCACACGGATGGGGAGACAGCGCCGGCAATTGCTGCAACTGTTGCGGTAGAAATATGACGAGACATGACGCCAGCCCCGCGCAAGAAATTCATCGGTCTGCCGGGGAGAAAGATTTGCATTCCACAAAAAGGCCTCTTCCACAGGAGCCGTGATTTCCGGAAAATACGTGCATGGCCTGTGAGTGATACTGCTCAGATCTCTAAGGAAGTCACGTTTCCTTTTCATCGCTGTTACATTTACTTGCGAGCGCTGCTGTCGTGCCCGCTAAAGCTCCTATCCAGCTTTTGTTGTATGGCGCCGCCCTGACATTCCATGGAAGATCAAACCAGCGGCTCTATTTCAAGCTTCGGCTCCAGAGTCTCATTGGCCCTTTGAAGGTTTTCGTGTGAAGAATATACGGCAATGACCGCTGTATCCGCTGCCCTTGCGAAATAACGGGAAGCGGCTTCCAGCAGCAGTTCCGGCGTCATGTCAAGGATCATGTGTCTGAATTTCAGGCGGTCTTCATCTGTGAGACCTGTGAAGTCACGAATCATTGCGATGTACCCCCGGCTCGAAGGATCCAGGGGTTTGTCGAGAGAACCTATCGTTCCAATAACTGTCTTCTCAAGTTCATCCCTGGAAATCTTGTTCTGCGTGATGAATTCCTCTGCCTTGCGGTAAACATTCAGGGTGTTGATTATGTTGGGGTCCCTGTATGAGAGCAAGGCGAAGGTGCCGCTCATCGGATCATATTGCGACATGCCTCCATAGGCCCCCCCCTGAACCCTGATATGCTTGTACAGATACCCGCTCGACAATTGCCGGGACAAAACAAACATGGGGGCGGAAAGGGGATCGGCGTATGCAGGCGCCTGAAGAACCTTTGCCACATACGATACCTGAGCGGGAATGGCGATGCCCGTATTGACGCCGAAGGAAGCCGGGATGCTGGGGTTTCCAATGCCTCCATCGGAGGATAAACGCCTGACGAAATCAGCCACGCTCTCTTTCAGAAGAGAAAGCCCTTCTGCATCCGCTGTCAGATTAATGGATAGCCTGTCTTTTCTGAACACTATATGTTGCAGAATAGTCAGCTTGTCCAGAACTTCCCTTTTCCTTTCGTTGAATTTATCAGCTATGATGTTAACGAACTTGAGCTGTGTCCTGCCGTGCCACTGTTCGTCCCTGTATGCCGCTATGGATAAAGCCTGACCCGCAGATCTCCGTGCAAAAGCATGTCCCGAAGGTATAACGGAAGCATGGAGGTCATTTTTCCTTTCCGCAATCAGGTCACGCATCCGGATTTCATTCGACATATCTCCTGTTATGAGAATATCGGAGATTATGCCGACTGCGTCTGCGATATTCCTCTGGAGGGCCTTGACCCGAAAGATCAGCTTTTGCCAGTTTTTCTTACCGTCCACGGTCATGCCTGCGGACAGGTGATAACCGATTCCCCCCGTCTTCAATACAATGCGTTTTGCCATTTCTTCGTAGTCGAGGCCTGCTGCCCCCATGTTGGCAATCAACTTTGCCAGGAGGGGGAGATAGGGCTGAAGCTCTTCCGGCACGTCGGATACATCAAACGCCAGATTTAGGTAGGCAATGCCATTGGCAAAGATGTCATGCATCATGACCGGGACATTTTCAATGGACGCCTTTGTCGTGGGAATCGTTTCTATCGAACGCGATATATCGCTGATGCTGAGTCTCGGCAGCGCCGCCGCCGCCGCGGGAGCATCCGGCTCAACTTGGAATTTTTTCAAGGCGTGGGCATCCCTGCGGATACTCTCCAGATCGTCGCCGGAAAGTGATGCCTTAAGCAGAACCATCTTTTTTTTGAACGCCTCCTCCTGCTCCGCCTGGTAGGTCTTGCTCGGTTCCATAACGGAGAGCAATCGGTGAGGATTGTCAAGAAACCATTTCCGGACGATCTCCTGAAAAAGCTCCTGGTTCGCTTCCCATTTCTTGCGAATGCTTTCGATGGCGCGGGGGAAATTCAAGCCTTCCAGGGGATCACCATCATACAGCCAGGTGTGGTAGGCCCTTCCCATGAGTATGATCCCGTACGGATGCGCGCTACGGACAATCTCCTTGCCGTTGAATTCAACCTGGTGAAGAGTCCCTTCGATGAGGGCCCGATCAAAGCCCGATTTTGCAATGTCCTTTAGCGTGTCGATGATCAATGCCTCGATGCGCTGCGTTTTATCCGGATCTGTACCCCGCAGCCCTACGATAAATGCTATCTGCTTGAGATCAGGCTCTACTCCTGTGAGAGGAGACAGGTCTTCACCGAGCCCTGAATCGATGAGGGCCTTGCGGAGAGGTCCAGCAGCGCTTCCAACCAGCATACCCGATATTATCTGAAGGAGAAGTGCTGTTTCATACTCGACGTTTTCCGCCATCATCCATGCAATGTTGACGGCTGTTTTCCCTTTTGGGTTATCCTCTTTGGCAATCGGATAGGCGCCGTGTATGGACGCCGGCTCCTGCCATCTTGATTGACTCTTGATAGTTGAGTCTACCTCCACACGATCGAACCCTGCAAGCATCTCTGCCAGAAATGCCAGGTGGTCTGCCGGTGGTATGTCGCCGTAGAGGAAGAAGCGCGCGTTTGTCGGCGAGTAATAGGCACGATGAAATGCCTTGAACTGCTCATATGTAAGAAGCGGGATGTCATCGGGGTCTCCCCCCGAATCGAAGGAATAGGGTGTGTCGGGATAGAGATGCTGCTGGATGGCCTTATACGTCAGGGCATCAGGAGAGGAATAAGCGCCCTTCATTTCATTGAAGACTATTCCCGAGATGATGAGTTCACTTTTTGCATCTTCCGGATTCGAGAATTCCAGGTGGTGGCCTTCCTGACAGAACGTCTCCTTCAATAGACGGGGTCTTAGCACCAGATCCGTATATACTCGGGCAAGATTGAAGAAATCTGCCCTCACCTGGCTCGCTACGGGATAGATGGTCTTATCTGGGTAGGTAAAGGCGTTGATGAAAGTCTGCAGCGTTCCCCTGTGCAGTTCGTTGAAGACATCCCTCAGCGGATATCGCTCCGAACCGGCAAGCACCGAGTGTTCAAGAATGTGAGGCACGCCCGTGGAATTCTCCGGCGGTGTGCGAAACCCTATGCTATAGAGATTCTCGCGGTCATCGCAGTGAAGGTGGAGGACTTTCGCGCCTGTTACTAAATGCTCCAGTTCATATGCGGTTATCCGTATTTCCGGAATCTGTAGAACGCGGAGGACACGGAATCCGTCAACCAGGGCTCCTGCGGCAAGTGTCGGGACCGGACATCTATTGGATGCTGTCATTTTGCCGCTCCCGGATACTGGTCAACTCGTCTCTGGGTATTACTCAACAGATATAATTTGACCATGTGATCGTTCCCCCTGTGATTGTATGTGATATTACCCCAGGTGCGGATTTAGTCTGTTTCAAGCATCTTCTTGAAAGATTAAGTCGCCTGGAAAAAGACAGGTCTCATGAATTAAATATACCAGAGTCAGTACGGGCAATGAAAGACAATTTTTGCGGAAACGCGAGAGCAGAGGCGGGATGAAGGAAATGCTCATGTTCCGGGACAAAAAAATTAAGGTTCATCCGGTTGATGCATACTTATATCTGATAATATTGAATCTAACATTGATTGACTTCACCTACAAAGCGTGAGGTTGAGATTTCTTAGGGACTATTGATTTATGGTGAAACAATCAGATAATTCTACTGTGGACAAATTAGCCTGCCCAGGACAACCCAAATTTGAGCAACCTATATGTAATAAACTAAATAATAACCATTTAAACAAACGACATCATTTGGTGAAGCTATTTTGCTGTGAATCCTAAATATTATTGTCGACGGCAGCAAAATTAGTAGTTCGGAACTGTTCGTCAATTTCCCGATAATCAGGTAATGGATAGAGATATCCCGATGGCGTTATTCTATATAAATCCATTTTCATGCCCCGGAAGAAATAGAAATAATCTTGAAAATATGTCTTTGTATCTATATTGCAGCCGCCAAATTCAAAGGTGACAATTTTGATGGCTTTTTTCAGGAACATCTGGGAGGCTCCTTCAAAAAGATCCATTTCGTGCCCTTCGATATCGACTTTAAGCAAATGTATAAAGTATATTTTGTTTTCAGTACAATATTCATCAACGGTAGTTATCGATACTGTTTCCGATTGCCAATTTGTAATACCGATATGATCGAGTTTTCTTTTTGTCAAGGAGCCTCCAGAATCTTTTGAATCGTAATACAATTCCATCTGCAAAGTTTTTCTCCCTAAACCCAGGTTGTTTACTATCACGCGGCTATCATTCCCTGCTCTCTCCTTCAAAGAAGAAAATAAGTGTTTAGAGGGTTCGAAACAATGGACGCAAAAATTCTTTTGTCCCATAGCAGACAAAACTACATCCAGATACTGTCCACGACAAGAACCAACATCAAAGATTATAAAAGGGGGGGTATCAAGATACTTCAATTTTTCGATAACATACTTTTCTCCGCTAAAATAAACGTCATCGCCAGTACCGATACCCATATAACGGTGACATTTACGGACCATGCTTTCCAACATATTCTGTCCAAATCTATTTCCATATAGATTTGCCATTATCTTATTCATGTTCTAATCAATCCTTGATATTTTTTTCAGTCCTAATAAAATAACTACTCTATAATTATACTTAACTCCTATAAGTGACAGAGCTCGTTCAAGGATTTCTTTTATTTGATCAGCCGGAGCTTCCAATATTCTATGTATTCCAACGTGAATATGCTTATTCTTGTATACGTCAATTTTTCTCTTAACAGATTGATGCTATTTTATACATCAACTATTAACAAATCACAACATGTCTTATAGAGTTGAGTGGCGCGAGGGAATCTCACCCTCGCGCTCTCCCAGAACCGGACATGAACCTCTCGATTCATCCGGCTCCTATTGTCCAGCCTTGAAACAGCTTTGCTTTATTCACGAGGCTCCTCCCATTCCTGGTTGACCCGCAAATATCGCCAGAAAACGCAGCCCCTTCGGTCCAGTTCCATTACAGAACCTCCCTTCCTACTACTGCCTGCTCCGCCCCCGTGCCCCGCATCGGTACTCTCATTCTTGTGGTTTCCTCCACTTGAATTTCTCCCTTATCATCGGGACGACAGGTTCCCACGTTCCGCACAAGAGCCTGAATCAGGTTCGCGCTACCTTTATGCCGGATGCCGCCCAAGCAGTAAACAGGTAACTCTTGGACTTATCCTGGAGTATGGTTAGCCCCCCAGTTCTGACATCGTCCAATTCATTTCGACACCTCATCAGTAGTTCGCTTACGCTCGCCTCCCTGATCCTCACCTGACAGGGTCATGCCCCGCCTTTTCCTTAACGCTCACCACAATGGCTCTTTACCACTGCAGCTTAAGGTGGTTTGAAGCCTGTTCCTGTAAACCGGCTTCGAGGGACCTCCCCTCATCTCCTGTGCAGCCTCGTGGCGCACTTGCCAATTGAAAGGTTATAAGAAATGCTGGAAATAAAAAAACAACATTTCAGGAAGCACAAAATAAATTTAATTTTATCAATTTTCCAGAATGAGCCGATGGAGGGAGTCTGCTTATTTAACTTGATAACCATAAAATCAAGGTCAAAAAAGGTACTCTCCTGACAGCATAAGTAAATTGGTCTTGTAATTCTATGAAAAAATCCGTACTGTCAATATAAAGTATAAGGAAAGGAGAATTGCCATGGAAACACAACTTGATCCCAAACTGCCGCTTTTACAGAATGCCGACGTGGAGAATAAAATAGTACTTTTACGCGTTGACCATAATGTGGTCAAAAAAGGAACCATTCAGGATCCCTTCAGAATAGATCAAACCATTGGAACTATCTTCAATATCGTTGAAAGGGGTGGCAGGCCGATCATTATGACGCATATCGGAAGGCCACGAGACAAAACAGGTAAAATTAAAGTAGATAAATCGACATCGGTTGAGCCCATCGCAGAATATCTGGAGCGTAAACTTCATACAAAGATTTACTGTCCCACATTCAGACCGGAAGGTGATGCAGGAATAAAAAGTATCGACACATCGATAAATCTCGCCTTAAAAAACCTGAGAAAAAAAAGGATCGGTGCCATATACCTCCCGAATACAAGGTGGTTCCAGGGAGAAGAAGCGGAATCTGAATACAGCGAAGCCTTTGCACGCCAACTGGCGGGACTGGCCGATGTTTTTGTTAACGATGCTTTCGGTTCCTGGCAGCCGCACGCCTCCACCTATCACATAACGAGGTATCTACCGTCGTTTGCCGGATATCTCATGCAAAAGGAAATACAGAATCTTTCGCAGGTCCTAGAGCCCGATAGGCCGTTCATCTCTGTGGTGGCGGGTGCAAAGTACAATACAAAAATCGGGCCCCTCAACGAAATCTATAAGAAAGTAGATAAATTGATCCTCGGCGGAATCATTTACAATACCTACCTCTGTGCAAAGTATGACATATCAATCAGTGGTATTGAACGGGAAGATATCGAAGCTGCCAGGAATCTCGTCGAGATGGACAAGAAACAGCACAAGATACTGGAACTTCCGTATTTGTATGAATCGGATACCATGGAAGGAAAGATTGAGGGAAAATACAAGATCATATCGATAAAGGAATTCAAGAAAGGTGCAAAACTTCCTTTTATCCTGGATATTGCGAAAGAATCATTCGAAGATCCGGAGATATCAGAAGCGCTCAACTCGGCAAGAACCATTTTTGTTAATGCAGTCATGGGGTATACACCGTATTTTTCCGAAGGCTCCGCGGCCCTGGACAGCAAAATCGATCAGAATATAGAAGCAAATAAACTCTATGGAGGCGGAGATACGCTTCAGGAATTCAAAAATTTGTGTCCCGGTCTGTATCTATCGACACTTGATAATTCGAAGTATTATTTCTTCACGGGCGGTGGCACGGTGCTGAAGGCCATTGAGGAGGGTACACCATACGGCCTTGAGGCGGTGAAAGCACTCATTGATAACGGCGGAAAAACTCCGTAAGGTTCTCAGAAATAATTGCCCCAAGGTAAAGCCCCGGTGCTGCCGGTGGACTCCCAGAGTTTGACAATTTCGGGAGTATGAAGTTAACAGGCGCTTATCATGCAAGATGGTTTTGTCATACCCGAATGCTTTTATCGGGTATCCAGCTTTTAAAAATCGGACAAAATCTGGATTCCCGCTCAAAACCACTGCGGGAATGACAGGTGTTACAAGAACAAGGAGGTATCTGTCATGTTTGTGGTCATAATCAATTTCCCGCCGCTGCCTCAGTATTTGTGAGGTTATCGTGGCGTGATATTTGGAGCTTGTTGATCAAACTGCAAGAGAGTTATTCATAGGAAGAAGGGAGATAAAGTATGAAGTTGCATATTAAAAACAACGTGTCATGGGTCGGTAAGATTGATTGGGAACTCAGGAAATTTCACGGTGATGAATATTCAACGCACCGCGGGTCAACCTACAATTCATATCTAATCGAAGAAGAAAAAGTAGCTTTGATTGACACGGTGTGGATTCCATTTGCGAAGGAGTACGTTGAGAACCTGCGAAAAATAATTGATCTGAAAAAAATCGCCTATGTCATTGCAAACCATGCAGAGAGCGATCATAGCGGCGCCCTGCCCGAACTCATGAGCCATATCCCCGATACGCCCGTATACTGCACCGCAAACGGTATCAAATCCCTTAAGGGCCATTACCACCAGGATTGGAATTTTCACGCAGTAAAGACAGGCGACCGTCTGAGTTTAGGGAAAAAAGAATTGATTTTTGTAGAAGCGCCGATGCTTCACTGGCCGGACACTATGTTTTGTTACCTGACAGGCGATAATATTTTGTTCAGCAATGATGGCTTCGGTCAGCACTATGCGTCTGAGTTCATGTTCAATGATCTCGTCGACCAGGCAGAGTTGATGGCAGAATGTATAAAGTATTATGCAAACATCCTGACTCCGTTCAGTCAGTCAGTAGACAAAAAAATTAAGGAGGTTTTGTCCTTCAATTTGCCCGTTGAGATTATTTGTACAAGCCATGGTGTCATCTGGCGGGACAATCCCGTTCAAATTATTGAGCAGTATCTGAAATGGGCAAACAATTACAAAGAAAACCAGATCACCATCGTTTACGACACCATGTGGAACGGCACCCGCGTCATGGCTGAAAAAATTGCCAGTGGGATAAAGCAGTCTGATCAGAAAGTGAACGTGAAGTTGTATAATCTTTCGAGATCGGATAAGAATGACGTGATCACGGAGATTTTTAAATCCAAGGCCGTTCTTGTCGGCTCCCCGACCGTAAACAGGGGCATTCTGACTGCTGTCGCCGCCCTTCTTGAAGAAATAAAAGGTTTGAAATTCCAGGGCAAAAAAGCGGCGGCCTTTGGCTGCTACGGCTGGAGCGGAGAATCCGTAAAGGTCATTTCAGAGAATCTTCAATCCGCTGGCTTCAATGTGGTTGACGCAGGAATAAGGAGTCTGTGGAACCCGGATACCAAGAGCATTGAGACCTGCGTCGAATACGGAAAGAAAGTGGCCGGGCTTTTTGACTAGGCGGCATATGCAAAAAAATTGAATAGGACGAACATACCTGTTGACTTGTCCAGTGAGATTTATTGTGCCGGTCGACGTCTGCTTTCGTCGTATCAAAGGGGAAAGGGTAATCAACTCTCGCGTGGCTGAATGTTATGGCGTCTGAGTGAGGGCTTTGCTCCTTATTACCTCTTCGTATAGACTAATATATTTGTCCACAGCATCTTCCCATCGATGATGCGATGCCGTATCTAATGCCTCTGCTGACATTTTCATCCTGATATTTTTGTCTGACAGCAATTCTAAGGCGCCGGCTACCTGGTCAGCGTCTTCAGGGTTGTCGACAACGAATCCATTTGCTCCCTGCTTGACGATATCCTTAGCGCCCACATTCCCACTGATTATGACAGGCAATGAAGCCGCCATGGCCTCCAGAACCGTGAGACCGAAAGTATCAAACCGTGAGAGCATGGAAAAAATGTCAGATGCGATATACAGTCGGGCAATCTGGTCATGCGGTATGGCGCCCGTATAAACAACGTTATGCTGAATACCCGTTTTCTCCGCCAAGGATATATACTTCCGGCTATCACTTTTCCCTACAACCAACAATTTGAAATTTCTTGTGGGATGTTTTTCTTTGAATTTGGCTACTCCGATCATCAGATAGTCGAGCCCTTTAATATCATAATTCATAGAGACAAAAATGATTACTATATCTTCTTCACCGATACCGAACTGTTGTCGCATCTCCCTGCGACATTTCTGATGATCAAGCTTTACGAAAATTTCCGTGTCCACTCCGGGATGGATAACTGACACCTGGCAGGGTTCGATATCCTTATACTCTTCAAGAAATTTTTCCTTTGTTAAACTGGATACAGCAACAATTTTCCTGCAATTGTTATTGACGAACTTCCTGGCCACCCACATCGTTGCATAATCAAATAGACTCGGCACCCTTTTCTTCCGCACTTGTTTAACCCAGAGATGATGCGGAATCCCATGCAGCGTGCATACGTCTGCACTAAAAATTCTTTCATGTGTGTGAACGATATCAAAATTGATCTGTGATATCTTGATCCCTGAAAAATATGCGAAACTGATTGTCGTTAGGAATTTTGGAAAAGTGATAATGGGAATTTTATGAAAGGTGATAGGTGCCGGATGATTTGCCCATTTGTTTGCGAAGACATGGACCTCATACCGACCGTTTTGAGAAATGCGGTTTGTTAATTCCGCGGTATGACTCTCAGCACCGCCCAGCAAGCCATATTTGGGAATTACAACTGCGAGTTTCTTCTGGCCATGCATTTTGCTGAAATCTCGCTTTCTTTATGAGCTATCTCTTGAATAGAAATCTGCACATTTTGAAAGGACAAAAGTCAACAAGATTTTTCGGCTGACTATTTATGTTATTATAATCGCAGACTCTTATATTTTCAACTTCTTATGAGAGAAGGTATTTTTCTCAGAAACCCCTCTCTCAGGCTTCTGTTTTCCCCTGTTGTCTAACGCAGTGCGCCCCGGCTTTCGTATATCAAGAAGCCAGGGCACTACTATGCGTCAGCTTTGTTTCTTACCAGTTGCCTCTCATCATGCCAGGGTTTCCGCCCATGCCAGGGCCACCACCCATACTGGGGCTACCCTTCATTCCGTGGCCACCACCGCGTCCCATTTTGAATGACTTTACCTTCTCCTGCTGTTCTGGCGTCAAGACCTTGAGAACATCCAGCCGATAGGCAGTCATCTTGTCCTGCATTTTATCCCTCAACGCCCTGATTTCTTTCTGCGCTGCCGTAATCTTTTCCTGGTCGGGATTCGTCTGCAGCCAGAGCAGCTTTAAGTCGCCCCGCTTGCTGAACATCTTGTCCTTGAGGGGTTTCGTGTCCCTCAGATTGGCCTCACGCAGGGCATTGACTTTTGCCGTCTGTTCGGGTGTCAGACTAAGCTGGGACAGAAATGATGTATCCGGTCCGTAACATTCCCCTCCGCCATGCCCTCTTCCCCAGCCGGGACCGTAGGCAAATGCATAAGCCGATAAAGCCATCACGACAAGCACTGTAACTAATGTCATTGTTAATTTCTTCATGGTCGTATTCTCCTTAGATGTTATTTCTTTCTTTTGCTTGTATGAAAAGCAAGGGCTGTGCCAGATAAGAGTCATGTTATGTAAGATGTCTATTACACTTAGTTATTAGCTAATCAACCGCTGCCATTCATCTGTTCATGTCTCATGGTAAAGAAAAATATGGATAAAAAATATCCAATTATGGTATCCAGTTGAATAAAAAGTATCCAGATGAACATGAAGAAGAAAAGCAATAGCAGGGACAGAAAATTCTGGGCTGGTGTCTCGCCCTGGTTCATCATCGGGGCCGTGGTCATCATTGTGCCCGTCTTTGTTGTAATGACCATCCAGAGTATAAACAAACAAAAGGAATACACCACCCAGCTCCTGGTTGAGAAGGGAGCGGCGCTGATAAGATCTTTTGAAGCGGGCGCCAGAACGGGCATAGGAATGCGATGGAGCAGTTTTCAGCTCCAGAAACTGTTGATTGAAACAGCGCAGCAGCCGGACATCGATCATCTGATCGTAACCGATGTCGATGGCACAATCGTGGCCGACAGCGATCCCTCTATGATCGGGGATACCTACGGGACGGATCTTGATCTTGCGCGCCTTGCTGCTTTAAAAAAAGTGGAATGGCGCCAGGTCCCCAATCCTGTAGGCGCCGATACATTTGAAGTATACCGGCAATTTTCCCCGACAGAGAAACCTTTTCAGGGATTTCAGGGACAACCAAAATCAGGCAAGCAACCATTACCACCAGCAATGGACAAATCTGAGAGAGTATCGTCGGAATTCATCATTTTTATCGGCATGGATATGGGGCCGGTAATTGCGGCGAGAGAGCAGGATACACGCCACACCGTTTTGATGGCCATCATCTTTATTGTGATTGGATGTTCCGGGGTCATTTCTCTTTTTCTCGCCCAAGGGTATCGTTCGGCAAAAACCTCCTTCTCCAGAATAAAAGTCTTCTCCGACAACCTCGTTGAAAACATGCCCATCGGTCTCGTTGCTATAAACGACAGGGAGGAAATTATTTCATTTAACCAGACCGCCGAATCCATCCTGGGTTATGCCTACCGGGATCTTATCGGTAAGAAGGCCGATGAGATCCTGCCCCAGCCATGCATGGCCTTGCTGCAAGGCCTGAAAGCTGAGAAAAAAGTCGTCGAAAAGGAGATAGACTGCCCTCTCAAAGATGGCAGAACAATTTCCCTCGAAGTGATTGCAACAGCTTTGGAGGAAGATAACGGCAATTCTCTTGGCTATGTAATACTTTTCAGGGACATCACCGAGGTGCAGCACCTGAAGAAAGAAATGGAACGTAGTCAACGCCTCGCATCAGTGGGCAGTCTGGCAGCCGGGATTGCCCATGAAATAAGGAATCCCTTGAGTTCCATCAAAGGCTTCGCAACGTTTTTCAAAGAGCGTTACCGGGATAACCCTGAGGATCTGAAGACCGCAGACATAATGATTCAGGAGGTCGAAAGGCTAAACCGTGTGATAGGCCAGCTCCTTGAATTTGCAAGACCGATGGAGATGAAGAGGCATTGGACTTCCATCCAGGAGATAATAAAACATACCCTGAAAATGATCGAAGGCCAGGCAAAGGCGAAAGAGATCACCGTTCGAACAGATTTACCGCTTCATGTAGAGGATATCTTCATAGATTCAGATAAAATCAAACAGGTGCTGCTCAATCTGTATTTAAATGCCATGGAAGCCATGGACAAAGGCGGCACGATCACGGTAGCAGTCTTGCCGCACGAGGGCCGCATGGTCAGGATCGATGTCTCCGACACAGGAAAAGGGATCGATGAAAAGGACATTGCCCGTATCTTTGATCCATATTTTACCACCAGGTCTTCAGGAACAGGTCTGGGGCTGGCTATTGTTTATAAAATAGTGGAATCCCATGACGGTGAACTAAGGGTGACAAGTGAACCTGAGAAGGGAACCACAGTGTCAGTCTTTCTACCGACAGGTGCACCCTCTGTTACCAATGAATAGTCAGAATTCTGTTAAGGCAATTAGAAAAGACAAGGATGATGTATATATGGGTTACACACTATGAAAGCAAAAAATACTATCTTGGTCGTAGATGACGATCTTGCCCATCGGACAATGTTAAGGACGCTGCTTGGAGGCTGGGGATATGAAGTTGCCGAAGCCGATGACGGCGGAAAAGCAATCGAAGCAGCTTCTCAGAGACCTTTCGATCTGATTCTGATGGACATTCGTATGCTCAAAGTGTCCGGGTTAGAGGCCCTTGCGGAAATAAAGAGGTTCAATCCCGCCATCCCCATCATCATCATGACTGCGTATGCCTCGGTGGAAACGGCGGTGAAGGCAATCAAAGAAGGAGCCTACGATTATCTTACCAAGCCTCTTGATTTTGACGAACTGAAGCTTACCATCGAACGGGCTATGGAACACAGCCGCCTAAAAGAGGAAAACCGCCACCTCCGGGAGAGTCTTGCCAGTCAATTTAACAGTCAAAACCTGATCGGGCACAGTCCGGCCATGACGAGACTCATCGAAACCATGGTCCAGGTTGCGCCCTCTGAGGCAACCGTTCTGATTACCGGCGAGTCCGGAACAGGAAAAGAAATGATTGCAGGAGCCATCCATTTCAACAGCCTCCGGAAAAACGGCCCTTTCGTGAAAATCAATTGCGCTGCGATTACGGAAACACTTCTCGAATCCGAGCTTTTCGGCCATGAAAAAGGCGCCTTTACCGGCGCCGATAAACGCAAGGAGGGAAAATTTCGTCAGGCCGAAGGAGGGACTCTCTTCCTGGATGAAGTCAGCGAAACGTCCCCGGCCATGCAGGTCAAGTTATTACGCGTTTTACAGGAAAGGGAAATCACCCGCGTGGGTGGGGATGATGTCATCAAAGTAGACGTGCGGGTTATCGCTGCCACCAACAAGGATCTGATGCGCGAAATTGAGGCAAGGCGTTTCCGTGATGATCTTTATTACCGCTTGAATGTGGTGACGCTCAACGTTCCGCCGCTGAGGGAACGGAGGGAAGATATACCGCTTATTGCCCGGCACTTTCTCACCTTGTTTGCTAAGAAGAATCACAAAAGCATCAAGGGATTCACCCCCCAGGCCATGGATAGGCTCCTGAAATACAATTGGCCGGGTAACGTCCGGGAACTCATGAATGCCGTCGAAAGGGGGGTTGTGCTTTCGCGTTCGGAATACCTGGGTGAAGAGGAATTCGTCCTTGTCTTCCGGGCAGAGCCGCAAGATGTCGAAATGCCGGTTCAGCATATCGGAGCCGCAGAACCGTCCCTGGAATCGGTAGAGAAGGAAACGATCCTGAAGGCGCTGGAGACGGCCAGCGGAAACAAAAGCGAAGCAGCCAGACGGCTCGGCATCACCCGGCGGACACTGCACCTGAAGCTGAAAAAGTACGGCATGATGTAAAGGGTAGAATTTTTTCCGGCGCCTAAATCAAACCGGCCACGAGGCTGCCTACCTCGCTTGTTGAATAACCCATCTGTCCAGCGGACATGCTTTTAATCTTCTCTGCTACAACCTTCATTACGGCTTTTTCCATAGCCGCCGCCGCATTATCTTCTCCCAATATCTCGAGCATCATCTGCCCGGCCATGATAGCGGCAAGCGGATTGACCACGTTCAGCCCGGTATATTTGGGCGCTGAACCGCCTATGGGTTCAAACATGGAAACACCTTCCGGATTTATATTGCCGCCCGCGGCTATGCCCATGCCCCCCTGGATCATTGCTCCCAGGTCTGTGATGATGTCGCCAAACATGTTGTCCGTCACGATTACGTCGAACCATTCGGGATTCTTTACCATCCACATACAGGTCGCATCCACATGGGCGTATTCGGTCTTTATATCGGGATATTCTCTGGCCACTTCGTAGAATGTCCTATCCCAAAGATCGAAGGCATACGTCAGCACGTTAGTCTTGCCGCATAGCGTCAGCTTCTTTGCCTTGTTGCGTTTGCGGCAGTATTCAAAGGCGAACCTCACGCAGCGCTCCACTCCCTTGCGCGTGTTGATGGATTCCTGAGTCGCAATCTCGTCGGGCGTACCTCTCTTCAAAAACCCGCCCGCACCTGCATAAAGGCCTTCGCTGTTTTCCCTGACTACAACAAAATCTATATCCTCCGGTTTCTTGTCTTTCAGAGGCGTATCGACGCCGGCGTAAAGCTTGACGGGCCTCAGATTTATATATTGATCCAGGCTGAAACGAAGCTTAAGGAGTATCCCCTTCTCCAGGATGCCCGCTTTCACATCGGGATGGCCTATGGCGCCCAGATAGATTGCATCGAAATTCCTCAGCTCTTCAACGGTTTCATCGCTCAATACCTCACCTGTGCGCTTATATCGCTCGCCGCCCAAATCATAACGGGACAGGTCCAGTTTGAAACCATACTTTGCGGACGCAGCCTTGAGGACCTTCAATCCTTCTGCGATTACCTCGGGTCCTATTCCATCACCCGGAACAACGGCGACTCTGTATGACTTTCCCATTGTTTTGTCCTCCCGTGCGGATAGTTTGATTATAATCCCAACTGGTCATTGATTTCTTTCATTGCCTGAAGACAAATCTCCGCAAATTCATCCAATGGAATGCCGAGTTTTTCACATTCCATGATCGTATCCCGACTGACGGATGCCGCAAAAGCCTTTTCCTTCATTCTCTTGGTGACCGATTTTGCCTTCACACTTGCCAGTTTTTTATCGGGATAAACGAGGGCCGTAGCGGCGATCATGCCGGTGATGGTCTCGCCTGCAGCCAGGGCGTGATGGAATACTGTACTCCTCTTCATACCCCAGGCCTCTTCATTGTGCATCTTAATGGCATCAATAATCTCAGGATCGACACCTATCCCATCGAGGATCTTAGCGGTTTCATGCGTATGGACTGTCAGATTGCCGTTAGTAAGCTCCAAATCAAGATCATGGAGGAGTCCCGCAATTCCCCATTTCTCCTCATCTTTTCCCAACCGGCGCGCCAATGCCCTCATGACAGCCTCTGTGGCGTAGCAATGATATAACATCCTCTCATTCTTGATGTATTGAGAGAGCAATGCAAGCGCATCTTCTTTTGTAATCATGGATCATCTCCTGACAAACCTTCTAAAATAAAACATTGAATAAATTACTAACATATCCGGTTAGCAGTTACAATTTGTTTCATCTCAAATGTGCGGCAGCGGGGGGATGAAAATGTACTTGTCAAGTTAATGATTTATTGTTACAAAAAACAAAAACATTAGAAGGATGGACGATCATGGGAGAGGGCATTTCGGATTATACGAAATTTACTGTCGATCTGCGCAGACATATGTGGAAGGCGAGTGTGGAAATGGAACTGCGCAGGCTCATATGGCAGATCGCAGTCATGGGGAAATACATATCCGCCAAAATTCATGAATCACACCGGAAGCTCGCCGGATTCAAGAATATTTATGGCGAAGAGCAACTGACTCTGGATAGAAGCGCCGACGAAATTCTTAAGAACCAACTCGAGTATTCGGGGTTTGTCCGGGAGTATGCCTCGGAGGAACGGGATTCAGTCATACAGATCGGAAAAGGTGATGAGAAATATTTTATTACCGCAGACCCGCTGGACGGTTCTTCTCTGGTGGATACCAATCTGTCCATAGGAACGATCATCGGCATTCATAAAGAGTCAATGTTTGCCGAAGGGAGAGGGACATTAGCGGCGGCCGTATATATCACATATGGCCCGCTGATCACGATGGTCTATTCTGCAGGAAAGGGAACCCATGAATTCGTATTGAATAGAGAAGGCGAATACGTCCTCTCTGAGGAAAACATTGCCTTAAAGGAACGGGGAGACATATACAGCCTGGGAGGATTGAGAAAAGAATGGACTCCGGCGCACCTAAAGTACATAGAATTTCTGGAAGAGGAAGGTTATAAACTCCGTTACAGCGGAGGCTTTGTGCCGGATATAAATCAGGTGCTGATCAAAAGAGGAGGTATCTTCACATACCCTGCACTTAAGAAAAGCCCGAGCGGGAAATTGCGACTTCTCTTTGAGCTTCAACCCATGGCATTCATCATCGAACAGGCCGGCGGCATGGCCACAGACGGCAAACAGGATATATTGTCCATCAAGGTGGAAGACCTGGATCAACGTTGCCCGATCTACATCGGGAGCCGTTTCGAGGTGGAAAAGGCAAAGGAATTTCTTGCTAATGGCTGATGGGGAGGGCAAGAGCTATGGCAACGACCTATGAAACCGTGGATCAATTGAAAAAAGGTTTAGAAGGGATTCTGAAAATTTCGGACGGTGATGTCAAGGTGCTGGATAAGAAGAAGCTCCGGAGCTCACTCATTGACCATCTTATACTTACGGCCGTATTCAGCAGCGACGAGGAGACTAGAAAAGCAGCAAGGTGGTTGATTCGAAGGACCGGAGCGGCCATGGGTATTCTTTCCACATCGATCCACCCTCTTTATGAGGCAATGGGGCGTAAGGAGGTATCTGGCTTTACAGTGCCGGCCATCAATATCCGGGCCCTCACTTACGATGTTGCCCAGTCTGTCATGCGCGCTGCCATGAAGAACAATGTCGGCCCCGTGATCTTTGAAATTGCCCGTTCTGAAATTGACTACACCTCCCAGTGTCCTGAAGAGTATACCTGTGCGGTAACGGCTGCGGCAATCAAGGTGGGACACAGGGGACCCCTCTTTCTGCAGGGAGATCATTTCCAGGTAAGTGCGAAAAAATTTGCATCCGATCCGTCTAAGGAAGTGCAGGCAGTTAAAGACCTGATCTGGGAAGCCATTGAGGCGGGGTTCTACAATATCGATATCGATACGTCAACGCTTGTGGATCTATCAAAACAGACAGTGGAAGAACAGCAGGAAACGAATTACTCACTTGCGGCAGAACTGACTACCATGATCCGGGATCTGGAACCGGCCGGCATGACCATTTCTGTGGGTGGTGAAATAGGGGAAGTTGGAGGAAAAAACAGCACCGTTGAAGAATTGCGGGCCTATATGGCCGGCTATCTGGATGACCTCAAGAAGAGTGGCGACGATATGATAGGCATCAGCAAGATCAGTGTACAGTCTGGCACCACCCATGGAGGCGTCCCTCTGCCTGATGGGACTATCGCTAAAGTCAAGCTGGACTTCAATACCCTGGAAAAATTATCCGAGGTTGCGAGAGCTGAGTTTGGTCTTGCCGGTGCAGTTCAACACGGGGCATCGACTCTCCCCAATGAGGCCTTCGACAAATTTCCAAAAACGGGTACAGCCGAAATCCATCTGGCCACGGGATTTCAAAATATGATTTACGAAAGCAAACACTTCCCGCAAGCTCTCAGGGACCAGATATATAAATACATAAAAAATAAAATGATAAGCGAAAAGAAAGATACAGATACCGAAGAGCAGTTTATCTATAAAACACGAAAGAAGGGCTTAGGTCCCTTTAAGAAAGAACTGTGGAACCTCCCGAAAGAGGCGTTGCATGCCATAGGTTACGAGTTGGAAAACCAGTTTTCCTTTTTGTTCGAAAAGCTGAACGTCAAGAATACCTCTAATATTGTCACCAAATATATACAACCTGTAGACGTCCCCTTAAAAATACCTGAAGCCTTCAGGGCATAAGAGAACCCGTGACACTTTTTACTAAAACCAATTTCAGCTTTTTTCTCCCTCTGGGGAAACCCTATGAGTTAATCTAAAATATCCATTGACATGATACCTATCTTTTTCCGTCCGCGGCTGAGCCGCTTCAACCTTACTCCTTCAGTTTCTTAGCCACAGAGAGGACGGTATCGGCATAGATGTTACTATGGTTGTAAGCGAGGATTACCCGGTACTGCCTTTTAGCGCTCATGTCACAGCGCCAACCGTGAGAGCGGAGATAGTTTGCCATACTGTAAAGTGCATCCCGCTCCGAAAAGAGGTTGACGCGACCGTCTTTATCGGCATCGACCCCATAAACGGAGATCTTTGTCGGCATAAACTGACAAATCCCGATTGCGCCATAGAGTGAACCCGGGATACTCAGAGGGTCGATACCATTATCCGAGGCATATCTAATCAAGGCCTTGAGTTCTTCGTAAGCCCAATCAGCCTTCTGGCGGCAGCGCTTCTTTGCAAATTCCTCATTCCTCCGGGTAATCAGATCAGGCGCAAGATAGGGACGGATAGTTTCGAGATCGGAAGACAAAGCCATACTTGCCAGCGTATTGAAGGCCCCCCGATCACCCAAATTCTGGCCGAGCGCGGTTTCTACAAGCAGTATTGATACAACAATCTCTTTGGGAACACAGTAGTTCTCCGTTATTCCCTGCAGAGTTTCTCTGTTTCTCTGTAAATAGGATTGCGCTTCGGCAATGACTTCCGGTTTTAAGAAGCGGGCGTACGCAGCCTTGACTTTGCGGGCAGAAACAGCATCATGTTTCTTGTACCGATTGTTTATGAGTTCCTTTAGCTTGCATGACATAGAGCTGGGATCAAAGTTTACACCCGGGCGGTCAAATATTTTTCTTATGACCTGCTCGTCGAACTTATCGGCTACGAGGCGCTCAATGAGCGGCGTCCAGTCTGCGTATGCCCATGAGGGAGAAATGATCAGGGATATGGAAAAAATAGACGCCAGAGCCAAGGAGATTAGGTAACAAGTTATGTGAGACCTCTTTAAATCCATTTCATGAACTCCTATCCTTCTTATTTGTTCGGTATTCTGGTAAAAATATTAAAGGCATTTTTTTCCAAAACCTTCTCCAGATGTTTCTCAGGGACAATTCTCGTTACAAAATCAGGATACGCAGCCATGGGCGCCAGCGGCCAGTTCGTAAACCGGCCAGCGAATAATCGCAACCCGATTCCGTAAGAGCGGCTTCCTGGAAGCGGGCAATCCTGGAGAAATGGATGTGCGCATCAATTATGACCATTGTGTGAAACCATGGAAAAAACGCAAGATAGAGTAACGTCCTCTCGGTGAAGCAACATAGGGGAAATATGCTTGCGTGTCAAGTAAAGAGGCATCAAGCATATTGCATGATGGCTGATCATCCATGGTGAGAGATATATCAGGTTGTGCTGGCTTATGAGGCCACGTCTTTCGGATATTTTCAATTTTTTGTCTTGACAAATAGGAAGAACCTTAAATTACTATCTAAATCTTGCACGCAATTCATCATTTGAGCGGCACACGGAACCTGACTTTAGTCTCGTTGCGACCGCTCTCTCTTCTCGCCCCCCAGCTGTTTCCATCTGATACATATCTGAGGGTGCCCTCTTCGACCCCCCTGCTGATTGCCATAGATCGTTTCCACCGTAGTATCGATATCAATGGCGATCCGAGAATAATTTATCCCGCATCTTTTCCATACCTGCGCCCTCAATCGGCTCATGATCTTCAGCATGGATTCAGCTTGATTGATACCCAGGCTGTCCAGGTAACGCCAAAAAGTACTGGCCACCGGCAACTGCTGCACCCTTAATATCCCGCAAAGCATTGCATCCAAGCGGATATAAATAAAGTGCCATATCCGGTTAAACCCGATAAACATTAGCATCAAAATGCCCAGTACCATAAAATAGTGCCCCAGCTTCGGTTCTCGGTCAGGCGCTATGAATGTTTCATTGAAATTCTCCTTGAAATCAAAAAGATCCAAAATTTGATCAGCCCCAAAAGCCCGCCAAACGGGCTGACTTCCGTCGAAGCATTGATATTCCTGGCTCTGGCGCCTGCCTCACAAAACCCTTTACTGCGGCCATTTTCCCTGCTATTCTTCTTTCGTCTTTTTACCATCTGGGCACCTCCTGTTATTTATTGGGTGTAGACAGATCCTTAATACAACAGGATCCCAGATGGTATTTTATTTTTTTTCTAAAATTGTGCAATGTTCATGTAATAACATCTTCCTGTAAGTCTTAGACATCCGCTTTTTCCTTTCATAGTAGATTTCTATTGCAAATCGTGATATTTAAAAAACGCACATGTAATGTCAGAAATTAAAATTCATAAACCCTTAAACGTTGCGTGAGGGTAGTATGGACTGATCACTGAAACCCTGTGTCTCAAATGATAGCGGGGTTTTGTATTTTTGGAATCAAACTAATTAGGGAAAAAGAAAACACATCAAAAAAATCAAAGTGATAAACAACCCGAAACAGACCATTTTGGGGGGAATCATCCTATCTTCATGACCGGGCAAGATCTTCATAAATATTACAGAATTTTCGATGTAACTCCTGATACACCCTGGGAGGATATCAAACGGGCCTATTATGATATGATGAAGATCTGGCATCCGGACAGGTTTGCCGGTGACCGACGTCTGCAAAAAATTGTGGAAGAGAAAACGAAAGAACTGACGCACGCTTTTAAGAAAATTGAGGAAGATTATCATAGTATAAAGTTCTATTATGATCCTCCCATGGATGAAGCCAAAGAATCTTCAATAAAAACAAAGCCAAAACCGCAAACTGAACCGCCAGTAAAAGAAGGAAAACCGAAATCATCATGTTACACCCGGAAACAGGAGGCTGAAGAATGGCTAAAAAAGGCCAATGAAACAGGGGATTATCGTCTTGTCGTCGACTATTTGAATAAAGCAATCGACTTAGACCCCTATCTCGAAGAGGCGTATATCGAACGCGCTGAAACCCATGCAATGTTGGGCAATCATGAACAGGCGATAGAAGATTTTAATGAAGTGATCAAACTGAATTCCAAGTCGTTTAAAGGATTCCGTGGCCGCGCCAATGCCTATTCTGAATTGGGCAATCACTTACAAGCGATCACCGATTTTACAAGCGCCATCGAACTGGAGCCCGTGAATTATCCGGACTTGTACTATCTCCGGGGAAAATCTCATGAAAAACTGGGAAACAGGGATGAAGCAAAAGAGGATTTCAAGAATGCGAAAGTGCTCAGAATCCTGAGCAGCCAGTCACATGAATCGCAGACATCTTCTGAATTGGATGATGAATGGAAAATTGAAGAAAAACGAAAGATTTCATTCAAACAAGTCGGCTTGCATGTCACGGCAATCATATGTGTGTTGGTCGGTATTAGTGCCTTGACGCTTGCGATTCTTCTCTCTAAAGACAATGAGAAAGGTGAACCAAAGAAAGAAATGACAAAAGGTATTGAGGTTCCCGCTTCTCCATCCAATATCCCTGAAAAAGCTATACCGGTAACGGCGCCTCTTCCGATTGCAGACTATAAGAAATCATTTAAAATCGGCAGAGATAAGCCTCGTGATGATACCCGCTCTAATTCAATCACGCAAAACAAAGATTCTGGATTGATAACATCCTCTTTTGAAAGAGAAAAACCGATCAAGAAAAGAGTCCCTGCCAGTACACCGGCCAAGAAAGAAGAGCCTTCGGTTAAAGAGAAACAAGAGAGCATTCAGAGAGAAAACAATCAGCAGATCTTTGAGAAAAAAAACGGTCAGATTAAAAAAATAGAAATTCAAGCCCCTGAGAAAGAAATGATAACAGACGCTAAAAAAGATAAGGAATCAGAGGAGAAAAAATTCCAACAATTTGAAAAACTCAGGCAGTTGGAAAAGGAATTTCCCTTTGCAATTTTTGAAAGAGAAAAACCGATCAAGAAAAAAGTCCCTGCCAGTACATCGGCCAAGAACCTTGAACTCTCCACGGAGGCAGACGATCGTTACAAAGGAATAAAGGCAATTGTTTTGAAGAACGGGAACGTCATTGAGGGAAAAATACTTAGCATGGGTCCTGACATCGTAGAGATTCGGACAAAAGACGGTAAGGTGTCATCGTATTCTTTCAAGAAAGAAGTGCAGACATTCATTACAGAATGAGAGCTAAGGTTTAGAAAAAGGGGTGAACAGTTATTCAAATATTACGGCTTCTAAAGCAATGTCAGATACTACAGTTCAAGCTATAATCCTTACATCGTTTCTGAAACAAAATCTTGACGATAAGTAGGTGGAAACAATTTTTTAGAAAAGCCATCTTTCGGTTAGGTCCCCTCATGCACAGGCCGATTTCACTATATAACGAATGGCTTAATGAAACGGGCAGAAAAAATTTATTTCCTGCTGAGACAAAACAATCAAAATTTGAGTGTAACAGTCTATTAGAGGGCGCCGCGTTCCTCTTCGAGTGGAGAAAATGTCCCATCTACGCACCCCGTGTGCCATCCCTCCCATCGCGGGATTTGTTTTCTGATCCTTTATTCTTGTAATGTTGTTTTTCTGATTTTCGTGTCTGTACAATATTTCAATCGAACACAAAAGAAATTGTTGCCCCTGCCACCGAAGGAAAGTCTGCGCTAATCGTGATAGTCAGACTTCTGACATAAGACATCTCGATGCACGTCCATGAATTATCCATAGAAAAAAATCCTGAAAAGATGGTAGAATGAAAGCCAGGTTCATATTTCTCGGGAGGCTTCGATGACGAAAGAGCATTTCCCCGCAACGCCGGCCATTCGTGTCCTCAAGGATGAAGGGGCAGACTTTACTCTTCGTCCTTACAAATATGAGGAAAGAGGCGGTACGGAGGTGGCCGCAAGAGAGCTCGGTGTTGATGAGAACATGGCAATCAAGACCCTGGTCATGGAGGATGATCAGAAGAGGCCCTTCATCATCCTCATGCATGGAGACAGGGATGTTTCCACGAAAGAACTGGCCAGGATTCTGGGAGTCAAATCCGTTCATCCGTGTGATCCGGGAACAGCTCAAAAACACACTGGATACATGGTCGGAGGCATTTCCCCTTTCGGCATGAGAAAAAAGCTCCCCATATACATCGAAGAGACCCTCCTCGGTTTTCAGAAAATTCTCATCAATGCCGGAAGGAAGGGGCTCCTCGCGGAGATGGCGACCGATCACCTTCTCCGGATACTGTCTCCGCGGCCGGTCAAGGTGGCAAGATAAGACACATCGCCGACAGCGCAATAACAAGCATTAGGGTACTGCAATCTTTGGCGGGACATTATTTAAGTGCCACGTTAGCCGCAGTAGAGCGGTATGATGTATGGCCCTTCTGGGACAACGGCTATGTGAGAATCGGCATGGGTTCTGACGCTATCGGCAATGGCCTTAGAGGGTGATGCGATGCTATGGACTGCGGTCAGTGAGTGTTGATCTTCTGTGAGGCCTTCACTGTAAAGATAGATGTTCGCCTTCTTCATAGCCTTGACAAGCATCTCTGACTGCCACTCGTCGATCGAGGCAGAGCGTTTCTGCAGAAGTTCTTCCAGAAAACGGTCAGGCCCCAGGCGAATCAAGTTCCTTTGCGCCTCTGCAAATTCAGGAGACCCCGGACCTCCTCGGCACTCGGAAACGATGATCAGATTTCCTCCGGGTTCCAGGATATCAATCACTCCGACCATCCCTTTCACTGTCTGGTAATAGGTGCCATCGAGAGGATGGCCTGCGGAGCTCGTGACAACGGTCTTAAACCTCCGCGGCACAGGGATTTCCGTATAGGGGCGCACGAAGGCAACCGCATCGAGATGGCTCGCTTCGATATCGCCGAAATTGACAAAGGATATCCGACGGTCTTCATCGATGACCGTGTTCACGGCAAAGGCCCTTCCCACCAGCTTCAAAATATCCAACTGCGCACTGTGAATGGGATTGCCTTCCAAAATACAGTTAGCAGCCCGGCAATGCTCTAAAATTCGCGCGGAATGGAATATCCTTATGGTGTCTTCATGAGCAACACCCGGCGCGATTATTTTCCTTCCGCCCGAATAGCCAGCCATGAAATGAGGTTCCACCAGTCCCACCACAATACGCAAATCGGCGCGCAAAAACCGGTGGTCGAGTTTCACAGGTATGTCACCCGGCAGGGTCCCCAAGGACAGATGGTCTTCTTCGTTACGGGCAAAATGATTGATAACCGGGACTGTCTCCAGCACCCAGTCGCTACCCACAACTTCGCGGAGCTCTTCCCCCTCGTTCGGCCTGTGCAGGCCTGTGGCGACAAGCACCGTAATAGCCTGCGGCTTGATACCGGCGCGTATCAGTTCCTTCACGAGAGTGGGCAAAATGGTTCCGTTCGGCACAGGACGGGTGATGTCACAGATCAGGATGCAGGCGCTCCGGCATTGCCTTGCCTCTTCGAAAAGCGATTGACATCCCACAGGATTGAGAAGGGCAGACGCCACGGCGCTTTCCGGATCACTCAAGACGGGCATGGCTTTTTTGCGAATGACTGCTACATCCAGACCATCGGGAAGATCCAGCGTAAGCCCCTTTCTCCCATACCTCATGACGACGCGCATGATCGTTTCACCCCCAACAAGGTTATTTCTCATTACATGCCCAGGTAGGCTTGCCTGACGAGATCGGATTTCAAGAGGTCTTCCCCCTTTCCTTCCAGGACGATGCGGCCGGTCTGCAGAACATAGGCGCGGTGGGATATCTGGAGGGCTTCATGAACATTCTGCTCCACCAGCAGAACTGTGACGCCGTTGCGATTGATGTCCTGCACAACCTTGAAGATTTCCGAAACCAGTTTCGGTCCCAGTCCGAGCGACGGCTCATCCAGCATCAGCAGCGATGGATGGGACATGAGACCCCGCGCGATAGCCAACTGCTGCTGTTCCCCGCCGCTGAAGGTATCTGAGCGCTGCCCTTTTCTTTCCCTCAAGATGGGAAAGATATTGAAGACGCGCTCCATCATGCTCTCTGTCTCTTCCTGCGAGTCCAGGGCATAGGCCCCGAGGATGAGATTGTCCAGAACTGAGAGGCGACCGAAGAGCCGCCGTCCTTCGGGAATCATCGAAATCCTTTTCTTCACGATCTCGTAAGGCGGCATTTTGTGAATCGGCGTGTTTTCGAAAAGAATCTCCCCTTTTTCAGGATGCATTAGGCCGGCAACGGTCTTCACGATGGTGGATTTTCCCGCACCGTTTGAACCTACAAGGCTGACGATTTCCCCCTTGTCGATCTGAAGAGAGACATCCTGTACGGCCAGGAGGCCTTTATAACCGACGGAAATATTATTAACAGACAACACGATACTTATCCCCTAAATAGGCCTGAATCACATCCGGGCTGGAGCACACTTCTTTCGGTGCTCCCTCCATGATCTTTTTCCCCGAGTTCAAGACGACAACCCGGTCCGATATCTCCATAACGGCTTCCATCACGTGTTCCACGATGACGAGGGTCATGCCCTGGCCGCGGATTTTCTTGATGAGATCGATAATCTGCCGAAGTTCAACCGGGGTGAGCCCGGCCATTGATTCATCCAGCATCAGCAGCCTGGGTTGCGTCGCGAGCGCCATGGAAACCTCAAGACGCTTCTTATCGGCGATGGTCAATTCCGTACCCAGGAATGATTTCTTATCGATAAGACCGGTGAAGGCCAATATCTCAAGGGCTTTGTCCGTTGCCGGTCCGATTCTGCTGAAGCGGAGCAGCGCCCCGGTAACCACGTTTTCCAGGACGGTCATGTCGCTGATGACCTGGACGACCTGGAAGGTCCGGGCGATGCCCAGTTTGCAGATTTTATCGGCGCGCATACGGTAGATTTCTCTGCCGAAGAAGGAAACCTTGCCGCTGTTCGGCTTATAAAAGCCTGTGATGCAGTTGAAGAGGGTGGACTTCCCTGCCCCGTTCGGTCCGATGATGCTGACGATTTCACCTTCTTCAATGAAGAAGTCGATATCCTGATTCGCCGCCAGACCGCCGAACCATTTCGTCATCCCTTTTACATCCAAGCAGATTGCCTTGTTCATTTTATTCTATTCCCTATTCTGGAAAGGAGTCCCCATACGCCCTGAGGCTGGTAGACGGAAATGATGGTTATCAAAAAACCGTAGATCAGCATATCCACACCCGTTCCCCTGTGACCGAGCCATACGCGGGTGACCTCGGCTATCGGAATAAGCACGGCGGCCCCGATGACAGGACCCATTACAGAACCGGCGCCCCCGAGCATGGACAAAAGCACGATCTGAACGGATATCGCCAGGAGCATGACACTTTCCGGATCGATGTAAAGTACATACTGCGCATAAAAGGTGCCGGCCATGGCGCTCAGGAAGGCGCTGATCATGATCGCGATGAGACGGTAACGGACAACGTTCACGCCGAGGACCTCAGCCACATCATGGCTCTCCTTGATGGCGCGAAAATAGTAGCCCATCTTCGATGTCGCAACAAAATAGCAGACGACGAGAGCGAGAATCAGAAAGGCCAGCATGATGTAGTAGTAGGGCACCTTCGAGTTGTGGAACATGAAATTCATGAATGATTCGTCCAGCATCGGCAGAGACATCCCTTCAGCGGCATTTACCAGTGTCCAGTTATTGAAATGGACCCGCACAATTTCGGCAAAGGCAATACTCGCAATGGCGAAATAATGGCCGCGCAGATTGGAGCAGGGATAGCCAATGGCGGCGGCAACGAGCGCGGCTACCACACCTCCCGCAATCAGCCCGATCCAGGGGTTCACATGGAACGTCATCAGCAGAAAGGAAGAGGTATAGGCGCCGATTCCGAAAAAGGCCGCCTGGCCGAAGGAGAACATGCCGGCATAACCGCCCATGATGTTCCAGGCCACGCCCAGCATGGCATACATGAACACGAGGATCATAATCTGCAAGGGAAATATCTGTGTCACAACCATCGGGAAGATGAGGAGCAGAGCCATGACTGCCAGCCCGACCGTTATTTGTTTAAGGGATAGGTCCTTCATACATTACCACCCTAAGAGCCCCTGAGGCCTGATCCAGATCGTGATGAGGTAGATCATAAAAACAATGGCGTATTTATATGCCGGATCGAAGAAAAAACCGCCCAGTGTCTGCGCCAGCCCGACCAGGACGCCCGCGATGAAGGCCCCTTCTATGCTTCCGAAACCTCCCAGAGCAACGATGGAAAAAGCTATGAGTCCAAAAAGACCGCCCACCTGGGGATAGATGTAATAGTACGTGGACAAAAATGCGCCGGCCACTCCCACGAGGGCGGCCCCTATCCCGAAGGACAGGGAGTTGATGCGTTCCGTATTGATGCCCATGAGCAACGCTGCTTCCCGGTCCATTTCCGTCGCCAGAATCGCCTTGCCGGTCTTCGACTTTCTCAGGAACAGGAAAAGGCATACCGACGTGATTATGCTCCCAATGGATGCGACTGTTTTGGGAATGCTCAAATTGAGCTCCCCGAACTCCCAGGTTCCCTGAAGGATAGTCGGGGGAATGAGGCGGAAATCCGGCGTCCACAGGTAAACGGCCAGGTTGGACAGGAAGATGCTGATGCCGAAGGTGACGACCAGTTGCGCCAGCATCGGTCCTTTCATTACTTTGCTCACGATAAAGCGGTATATAAACATCCCCATCAAAAAAAGGAGAAGAAAACAGATCGGTATGGAAAAGAGGGGGTCCAGCCCATACATGGTGAATAGCCAGAAGGACGTAAACATCCCGATCATCAGGAACTCACCGTGGGCAAAATTCACGATATTCATGACTCCCCAGATGAGGGTGAGACCGATGGCGATTAAGGAATACATGAAACCGATCAATAAACCGTTGACAATCTGTTGGAGTAATTGCTCAGGCATGATTTCGTTCCTTGCAAGCGCACCGACAGGCGGGTTTAGAACGGAGACCCGCCTGTCAATGGCTAATCACAATAGGAATTATTTCTTTTTGCCTTTCCATCCGGGAAAGGGCCAGACGACATCCTTGGCGGCCGTTGCAAATGGCCAGACGGTCACGTATTGCTCGTTTTGAACCTGTACCAGTCCTCCCTGGGCGTAGATATTCTGGTGAGACTGCGGATCGAACTTGATTCCCTTCCAGGGATAAATGACCTGATTGGCGGGGATGTTCGTTTCCAGAAGCGCCTTTACAACCGCCTCGCTGTCGGTGGATTTCGCTCTATTGATCGCGTCCGCCAAAACAAAGGGAGCCATGAAACTGCGGGCTGCGTTTTCGCTCATATCTATTCCGTATTTCTTCTTGAAAAGCTGACTCACTTTTGTCACAAGGGGTTTTTTCTTGCCAAGGTCCAATGCAAAGGTCGAACGGACGATGATATTATTGCCGTCCGCTCTCACAGCCGGCAAATAACCAGGTTCGATGTAACCGGCCATGGTAAGGATGCCTTTCGGGGCAAAGCCCATTTCCTTAAAGGTCTTGGTGAAGAGGATGGCATCAGTGATATAGGAGGCGTGCATCAATACATCGGGTTTGCTCTTAATCAGATTACCCACCTCGCTTGTCACATCGGTGGCGTTCGCAGCATAGGAGATATCGGCCACGACCTTATAGCCAAATTCCTCTGCGTATTTCCTGGAATACTTGCCCACATTGGAACCGAACTCCGTATTTTCATAGAGGATGGCGACGGTCGCAACTTTCTTGCCCGTTTTTTTCTCCACATCTTTCAGAAACTGGAACCAGTCCCTCGCAAAGATTGCGTCATGGGGACTGACCCTGAAGAAGTATTTGAACCCTCTTTCCGTCAGCGTGGGCGATGAAGAATCGGAACAGACGTAAGGCACTTTCAGTCTTTCCGTAGCCTGGCTGGCGGTCTTGGTAACCGAGCTCTGATAGGCGCCAATAATGGCGACGACCTTCTCCTGAGTGACCAATCTTTCGGTCTCGGACATGCCGTTTTTCGGCTCCCCTTTAGTATCGGCGTAGACGACCTCCAACTTAGCTCCTCCCAGATTGGGAAGGCCGCCCGTTTTCGCCATAGGCAGATCGAGTTCTTTGCCGTATTTGCCGTTGATGATATCCACAGCCAGATCAACGCCTCTCTTGCAATCCAGCCCTGTCGAGGCAATATTCCCGCTCAGAGGATAGACACCCCCGATCTTGATGACGCCCTGCGCCAGCACCGGTCCTGAAAAGACCAGAAGCAGAGACATGGATAGGCAGATTGTAATCCAACTTTTCGCCTTCATCGTGATACCTCCTTTTTTAATATGATTGTTCATGATTCTATCGATGCCGCAACGTATTCCGGATTGTGACACCTTGAAGACAAGGCGTACAAATATTAAGAGGTTAGGCGTACGGAAATATACGCCCTATGCAACACAAGCCTCGTTTCTCTAACATAAAAGATTCAGTCGAGCAAGATGATTTGCAGGTCCATAACATTGGTGCCTGTGGGACCCGTGACAAAGAGTCCTCCTGCGGACTTGAAGAAATGATAGGAGTCGTTATTCTTCAAGTAATCGCCGGGGTTGATTCCGGCAGCTTCCGCCTTCTCAATGGTACCGCCGTCGACAATGGCGCCCGCCGCGTCTGTGGGGCCATCAGTGCCGTCCGTACCGGCGGAAAGAAGGGTTATTCCCTGCATGCCTTTAATCTCCTGCGCAAAGGCGAGGGCCAGTTCTGTATTTCTTCCCCCCAGGCCGTTTCCCCGAACAGTCACGGTTGTCTCCCCACCGGAGATGAGACAGATCTTTCCCTGAGACCCTCCGGCCAATCCCCGACGCGCTTCGATTGCTTTGCGGGCAAGCCAGGTGGCGGCGTCTCTCGCCTCACCCTGCAACTCCGCGGAGATGACTGTTGTCTGATACCCCTGGCCTTCGGCTTCTCTTTTCGCCGTTTCAATCGCTTTTTTGTTGCTTCCGACGATGATGTTTTGCACCCGCGCAAGAACAGGATTCCCTTCTTTCGGCGTCTCAGCGATTTCCCCTGCGGCGCCGCGGATCAAGATGAGGCGGGCATTTTCAGAAATCTTATCTCCCAGGTCATAACGTTTGATGACCTTCAGCGCGTCCTGGAAGGTCGTCTGATCGGGTGATGTCGGACCGGAGGCGATCACATCCAGCGGGTCGCCTATGACATCCGAAAGAATCAAAGAAAGAACTCTCGCCGGACAGGCGATTTCGGCGAGCCTCCCGCCCTTGATCCGCGAGAGATGTTTCCTTACGGTATTCAGTTCCTGGATATTGGCGCCGGCCTTAAGCAGCAACTGCGTGATCTCTTGCTTTTCGGCTAAGGAAATATCCTTGTGCGGAGCAACCAGCAAGGCAGAGCCGCCGCCGGAGATGAGACAAACGACGAGTGTCGCGCTGTCCGCTTTTTCGAGAAGGCCGATGACTCTCTCCGTCGCCAGGACACCCTGAAGGTCCGGGACAGGATGGGCCGCCTCGAATACCTCGATCTTATGGGAGATTCCTGCTTCCGGTACATGGCCATACTTGGTAATCATGATGCCTTTCGTCAGAAGATCATCCGCGAAATCAGATACGGCCTTTGTCATCGGATAGGCCGCCTTGCCGAAACTGATGAGGTATAGTGTTCCGTAGTTTCCCTCGCGATAGATGGAGCGGATATGATCGATACGCTCTTTGATGAGCCCATAGGGATCGATCGCCTTCAATACTTCATGAAAGATGTCCGCGGCTTTCCTTTGACTGAGATCATTTTTCATAGACATGAAACCCTTCGAGGAACTTTGACAGAAAATCATCGATGCAGAAAAGTCACTTACCTTTACGATAACCAGCAAACTTCGTCAATTTGTTTTTTATTTGATGATTTTTTTGCCAAATTGATTATAATAGCATCAGCTTGGATGTGCCCTTGTGAAGCGGCCACGGGCAGGAAAAACAGTCATAGCTTTAATCAGCTTCATGAGAAAAGAGAGACAGACGATGAAATTCATGGGCTACCGCCGTACCGACGGAACCGTAGGCATCAGGAATCATGTGATCATCATTCCATCCGTAGTTTGTGCAAACCGCGTGGCCAGGGGAATATCCCAGCTTGTAACAGGCGCCACCTGGGTCGAGCACCAGCACGGATGTACGCAGCTGGGGGCCGATGCAGCGTTAACCAGACGGGTTCTCGTTGCCCACGGGACGCATCCCAACGTTTACGGCGTCGTGGTAGTCGGTCTTGGTTGTGAAACTTTACGAGCCCAGGACATGGCTGCGGAAATAAAAGAGACATGCCCGGATAAACCGGTCCATCTCGTGATCATCCAGGATGAGGGTGGGTCTGTTAAGGCGATAGCGGCAGGGGCGAGTGCCGCACGCGAAATGGTCGGCGGCGCCTCTTCCATGGAACGCACACCGAGCGAGGTGGCCGAGCTCATCCTCGGAACCGAGTGCGGGGGATCAGATGCCTGCTCCGGCATATCAGCCAACCCGGCACTGGGTGTCGCCTGCGATCTCTTAATCGACGCCGGTGGAAGTGTCATCCTCGCGGAGACGACAGAACTTATCGGCGCCGAGCATCTCATCGCCGCCCGGGCCGTGAGCGAGCAGGTTGCAGCCCGCTGTTATGATGTAATAAGAAGATGTGAGGATTCGGCAAAGACCATGGGAGTGGACATGCGGGGCGGACAGCCCACGCCGGGAAATATTGAAGGCGGCTTGTCATCGATCGAAGAAAAATCCCTCGGCTGTATCTACAAGGCGGGTACGAAACCCATCCAGGATGTCATAGACTATGCCATGCCCGTTACGAAAAAAGGGCTTATCTGGATGGATACGCCGGGACAGGATATCGAACAGCTCACGGGGATGGTCGCCGGCGGCTGCCAAATCGTTGTCTTTACGACAGGGCGCGGCACCTGTTGCGGCTCGCCGATTGCGCCGGCTATCAAAGTGGCGACGAACACGGCGATTTTTGAAAAGATGAAAGACAATATGGACATGAACGCCGGCACAATCATCACCGGCCACGAATCGATTCCACAAGTAGGTAAACGGATTCTTGCGGAAATTGTGCAGGTCGCCTCGGGTAAGCTGGTCAGGGCCGAGAGCCTGGGCTTCAATGATTTTGCCATCAAGCGTATCGGACCGTCGATGTAAATAGGAAAACAGTAAATATGTTCCGGGAGGGTTTAGCAAATCAACATTGAAGAAAACTATTGAAGGTGTTAAATCATGGTGACAAAAAAAGCGATTGTGATGGAAGGAATCGACAATGTGGCGATCGTCGTGGAACCCATCGAAGCCCCGGCAGAAATAGTCGTGGAAGCGGCAGGCGACAAGATCGTTGTGCATATTACAGACAACATCCCCTTCGGTCACAAATTCGCCATTCGAGATATTCCGGAGGGCAGCCTCATTCTTAAATACGGTGAGCCTATCGGCGTCGCCCGCATAGACATTAAAGCCGGGCAGCACGTACATGTTCACAACCTGGAGAGCAAGCGGGGACGTGGCGATCAGTAAACGTAGGTATACAACACAACAAAGGAGCGAGCGATGAAGAAAATCGGCTGGATCGGCACAGGCGTCATGGGGAAATCCATGTGTGTACATATTCTGAAAAATGGCTATGCGCTCTCCGTGTATAATAGGACAAGAGAAAAGACCGGAGAACTGTGCAAAGAGGGCGCCAATTGGCTCGCCACCCCCGGCGATGTGGCGGCAGCAAGCGATGTAACATTCACCATGGTCGGCGAACCTGCGGATGTGGAGCAGGTGATCCTGGGAAAGGGAGGGGTGCTGGAGCGGAGCCGTCCGGGATCGGTTATTGTGGATATGACAACGTCCGAGCCGTCCCTGGCCCGCCGGATTTATGAAGAGGCGAAGGGCAAATCTGTCGCGTCTCTCGACGCCCCTGTCTCCGGCGGTGATGTCGGAGCACGGGAGGGCACGCTGGCAATCATGGCAGGCGGGGATGAAGAAGCCTTCAAGCGGGTACTCCCGGTCTTTGAATTGATGGGCAAAAATATCGCTTACATGGGCGGACCGGGCATGGGACAGCACACTAAGATGAGCAACCAGATTGTTATCGCCGCCGCTATGGTCGGTGTCGTGGAATCACTTCTCTATGCCCGCAGGGCCGGATTGGACCTCGACGCTGTCATCGACATCATCGGCAAAGGTGCGGCCTCTTCCTGGTGCCTCAACCAGCTCGGGCGGAGAATAGTGAAGGGCGACTTCGCCCCCGGCTTTTACATCCGTCATTTTGTGAAGGATATGGGTATCGCCCTGCTGGAGGCGCGAAGGATGAAGCTCTCTCTTCCCGGCCTGGCCCTGGCAAACCAATTCTACACCGCCGCTATGGCTGAGGGGCTGGAGACGGAAGGCACGCAGGCCCTTTACAAGGTGCTTGACAGATTGAACCGTCCCTGACCGATTAAGACGGATCTACTTTGCTCCCGGCCGCCACTTCGTGGCTACTTTCATCACCTCAGGAAAGACTCCATCCATTTTTTTGCGGATGCCTTCCAGGTTGTGTCTGGCGATAGGATGCTCCACCACGACCAGACACCTCTCAGGAGCGCCCTGCTCCTTGGCTATGCCTCTTGCCATATCCGCGAAGGCCGTGGTTGTGATTTAATAGAAAAAATGTGGTTTGTCTGATCTATGGCGGGGGTAAACCTGCCGAGGCCATTTACCCTGTTATTACGTTTGTTGCAGTTTTACTTTTCAGACCCAACCGGGAGCAAGCGCACCCGGATTTGACCTTCATCAACGCTGACGATGACGCCCTGTTCAAGTAGAGCAGCATGTTTGTTAATAATGGAATCAAGGCTGGTATTTACACGGTCGGGATGCATATTTCGCAGGCGGAAAATGATTACACTGGGAGATACTGTTCCACTGGCCGCAAGTAACTCGCCGAAATCGAGGTCATGTGTCAGAAGAATGCGTCGCTCCTCTCTAGCTTTTTTCAGAATGACTGAATCAGGCGCGCTGTCAAGTTCCTGGTCATGTACGTGTGTGGCATCATGCTGAAGGGCATTCAAGAAGTCTACCGTCTTCGGGGATATGCCCATATCGGCAAGGAATCTCATGCTGTCTTCGTCTCCAGAGGATAGACGTTTTCCTCCGTTAGCCACGCGGCATATTGCAGCGCCTGGCGGATGTCATCCGGTTCCAGATAAGGATAGGAAGCTATAATTTCCTCCACATCCATTCCGTTCGCGACGAGATTGACAATTAAAGATACAGTTACGCGCATTCCGCGAATGCATGCTCGTCCACCCATGACGTTTGTATCGAAGGTAACACGGTCAAAGCCTATCATAAAAACACCTCCAAAATTCCGTCTATAAATAGGTACATCAGGAATTTCCCCCGGAATTTTTTATTATATAAAGTTAAATTGATAACTTCCTTTCAGGCGGCATGATTATAGGGAGAATATACCTATGTGTCAATACTATTTACTATTTACGGAAATGTGATTTATGAACAACGACGGTATCAGACTGACAGGAGAAGGGGTGGAAAGGTCTACGAGAAAAAATAGGCGCACCTGACTGAGAAGCTGATGGATCAAACCATGAAGCGCTGCAATGCAACACTGATTTTTTCATTGACATAACCATTGCGGTATGTTCCTTTTGTCTCACCTATTGAGCCTGTTGCTATTACAGACTGGACCAAATTTCCATCGACCGGAAAAAAAGGAACGGCCGTGGGCAGAAAAAAATTGTTCATGGCTTTTTTTAGAATGCCAGACTAAAAGAACCAGGAGGACATGATGCTTTTATCCGTCGCCATGACACTGCTTCCAATTCTTGTCATTGTATTCCTGATGGTCAAAAAAGATTTTGCCGCCGATTCAAGCGGCACCGTCGGGTGGCTTCTGACGGCCGCCATCGCATATTTTTTCTTTAACACCTCGCTGGAAGTTGGTCTGCGCTCATCCGTCGCCGGCATGATCGCCTCGTTCCCTGTGTCTTTGATGGTTGCGACATCGATCCTGCAGATAAGCTACATGGAAGCAACGGGCGCCCTTCAACGCATAGTCGTCTTTGTAAAGACATTCGCATCGGGAGACAGGGTCGTACAGATCATGCTCATCAATATGGGGGCCGGTACGCTTCTTGTTGCTGTCGGCGCCACGCCCGTATCAATCCTGCCCCCCATCCTGATTGCCCTTGGATACTCCACCTTTGTCGCCGTAGCGCTCCCTGCAATCGGTTTTGACGCCCTCTGTACGTTTGCGCTGCTTGGCGCGCCTCTTGTTGTTTATTCAGACATGACCGGGACGCCCCTCGTCCAGTCCGCCCGTGTCTTTGCCAAATTCCTTCCGGTCATTTCCACGCTGATCGGTTTCGGGATGCTCTGGATCGTCGGGCGCTGGGCACTCGTTCGGAAAGGTTTCATACCTTGTCTCATCGCAGGCCTTACAAACGGCGGTGTTGCTGTTGCAGTAAGCTACATCCCCTTCCTCGAAGGCGGCGTGGTGCTTACCGGCGTCATTGCCGGTTTCTCAACGATGGTCGTCATGCTTCTTTATCTGAAGCTCTTAGGCAAGCCGATAATCGACCGAACGTACTTGACTGAGGAAGACTTGAAAGTTGAAAAAGGCATGTCCCTCATACGGGCGCTTTCACCGTGGATCATCCTGATTGCCGCTTCGTTCGCCATCAACTTTTATACTCCCTGGTTCGATCTCCTGTACAAGAAAATCAGCATGGCAGTGTCACTAATCCCCGGCCAGTCAATCAGGACGCGGATGCTCTGGAATGCCTACACGTGGGTTCTCATCAGCACTATCCTTTCGGCCATCTTCATCAGGCCCAGCGGGAAGGCGATAAAAGATACTGTGGTGAAGTGGGTGAAACGCGCACCGAGACCAACCTATTCGGCAGCCATCTTTTTCGCCATCGCATTCGTGATGAACAACTCGGGCACGCAGAATCTGGGGTCCATCTGGAAGATTGTTGAACCTGCCTCGAATATGATCTGGGTGCTGTCTCAGGGTTCGGCCGTGGCCTTTGGCGCACTCTATCCCTTTATCAGCGGCTATCTCGGGCTCTTCGGAGGTTTTTTGAGCGGGAGCGAGGCTTCGACGATTGCCATGTTCACAAAATATCACCTCTTGACTTCGAAGCTTCTTAATGTGGACGCACTAATCGTCACGGCGGTGACGGCCATAGGAGGGGGACTGGCCAGTGTCATTTCCCCGGCAAAGCTTCAGAATGCAGCAGCGACCATAGACGCTCTCGGAATTGAGAGCCAGGTCATTAAAACGGCTTTCGCCATATCCATCGTTATCACACTGGCCGCGTCTATTATAGCGATGATTTTCGCCTGAGAATCTGTTTTTATAAGTATATAACGGAGGTCTTGAAAATGCATAGCGAAAACTTGAAAAATGGAAAGTTCAAATTATTGCGGGTGATTTTGTTTTTGTTGATTGTATTTTGTGCCTTCGCAATTTCAAAGGAGGCGCTCGCCCATCCCGGTGTCCTCGACGTTGGAGTAAGCACAAACCAAAGCACGTGGGTATTTACTCAGCCGCTCCAGTCCACAAATGTTAAGTTTTGGATGCGCGTCCAGAGACAGGGAAATCTGAGCCGGTTTGGCACCTTCGATTACTATTTCAAAGTCCAGGTACTCCGCCCGGATGGAACGGATGTATGGAATACCCGGTATGGATTCGATGAGCAGGGATATTCGGAACAGGAATTCAGCTTACCTGCCCTGTTTTACGAGCGAAGCGCCAACAGATCAAACCTTTCCTTTGGCACATGGAAAATCAGAATTGCACTTGAAGAAAAGGATTCTCGCAATGAAGTGTCGGCGAAAGAATATTCCTTCAACTTCGTTGATGCTAAGAACGCCTCAAATCAGCCACCGTCTATACAGGCAGGCAAATCAGGCGACCCCTTCCCTGCTCCTCCATTCAAATATCAGCGCTGGGATTTGAAGGGCTGGGGTGTGGGAATATACGATGAAGTAGTAACTGGTCCAGATTCTTACGACAAGCAAATCAAAGTGCGTGAATCGAGAAAAATCTTTTCCGTAAAAGAAGCAATGAATGCCTGGAATCAGGGACACGTATTCGGCGCATGGCTCACAGGGCCCATCGTCTCAACGTATCGCAACAGTAACAATAATCCCCTCTACCTGTTCGGCTATATCCTTTATCGTCCAAATGGCGATGCCGACGGGAAGAACCCTCAATACCGGCAAAATTCATACTGCAATAACCCGGGCACTGTCGCTTTTGCGTTCGATCTCAGGCAGCCTGGCAACTACCGCATTGAATATTTTATCCGTGAACGTGACAAGAATTATTGGGAGGAGGCATCGTGGGTTTCCATTGGCAGCATCTCCTTTACGCTCACAGAATAAAGCCGGGCGGCATCCATGACAGCTATGATATTCGCCTGAGGTTCTTTTTGCGCGCTCGTGAAATATAGCAAGACACAGATAATTGAGTCGAGGGCTTGTTCTAATTGCATATAACTTCCTCTTCTAAGGAAGAGAGTCAAGTATTTTTTTCCTACACACTGTTAAAGCTGTAAATGGTTGTGGTGGTACTTCGACCTTTTTTCCTTTTCACCTAACCTCTTTTATTCTGCGGGCCCTCTGCC
>Ga0209777_10001138_pt1 | contig 40027 bp, 37 predicted proteins | sample FrelakmetHBP12HB_FD_187147 | JGI IMG/M metagenome (GOLD analysis project Ga0209777, IMG submission 187147) | Freshwater lake sediment microbial communities from the University of Notre Dame, USA, for methane emissions studies -HBP12 HB (SPAdes)... | ecosystem: Environmental > Aquatic >...
TGCATGCTGCGGGATATAGGAACCCTCCAACTGGGTGGCACACCAGGAATCGAGCGCTGCAACGTGCGCATACATGGCTTGCAACCTCGAAGAGAGCGTCTCCGGGAGTTCCTCCCTCGTAACGATGACAAAATCCACATCACTGTCCAAGTCGAAACCGCCATAGGCCAGCGAGCCATATAGATACATGCCGATAAATTGATCCCCCAGAATGGCTTGCACGTCCGGTAACAATTCAATCAGAACCGCATTAACTTCTGGGTAGGGGGTGGGAGACATATTCTGGATTGACTTTAGTTCATCTGTCTTCATAATACCCTGATCCTGCCCTCCTCCACCCCCCACATCTCAGTTGCAAACTTGTCAATGAAGTAACGGTCATGGACTACCGCCAGCACGGAGCCGGAATATTTGGCGAGGGCTTGTTCAAAGCGAGAACGGGAGGGAATATCGAGGTGGTTGATGGGTTCGTCCAACAGCAGGAAGGTGCAGCCCTGCGCCACCAGCAGGGCCAGTTCCAGCCGGGAGCGCTCGCCATAACTAAGATTTCCCGTTGGGCGCAACGGGTCATCGCCACTGAACAGGTAGAAGTGCAGAAAGTGGCGCGCCTCTGTCTGGTTGAAGATCCCAGCGGACTGGATGATTTCCAGCGGGCTTTTTTCCAGATCGAGGTGTTCCTGCTCCTGGGTCATGTAGCCAAGTTTGGCAGATGGACCGAGCCGCACAGACCCGGCAACTGGCTCCAGTCTCCCAGCAATCGTGCGTAATAAGGTCGTTTTCCCGCAACCATTCGGACCCGTCAGCGCCACCCGTTTCCCGCCGCGGATTTGCAGGTGGAGGCCTGTTAATAGTGGTTCATGGCCTGGATAACCGATGGACAGATTCTCGGTTACCAGCACATCCCAGCTGAGGTGGTCCGGCGCGGCAAAGTCGAGTTTGATCTGCCAGGAGGGACGCGGGCACTCAACGAGTTCGTCCGATTCGAGGAAGCGTTCCAATTTCTTCTCGCGGGATAAAGCCTTTTTAGCAACTTTCTTGGCATAGCGCCGTACGCCCGGTTCCCGCGAGGTGGTGGTCAGTTCAACATTCAGAGACTGTTGCTTGGTGCGGACGATATCCTGCCGCATACGGCGGATTTCAGCCTGTTGGTTGTTATAGGTCTGCAATTTATGCTCCTGCTCGGACAATTTTTTATCAAGGTAATCGCTGTAATTGCCAGGGTAGAGTCGCAGCCCGTGTGTAGATGGGTCGAGTTCAAGGATGGACGAGACGGTGTTGTCGAGAAAGGTGCGGTCATGCGAGACGATAAGGGCCGCGCCGTGGAAACGCTGGAGCCAGGCTTCCAGCCATTCGAGCATAGCGATGTCGAGGTGGTTAGTGGGTTCGTCGAGCAGCAGCAGGTGCGGGGATTGGAGCAATAGCCGCGCCAGCAGGAGGCGCGTTTTTTGACCACCGCTCAGTTCGCCTACGCGTCGGTCGGGGGCGATGTCTGCCAGGCCGAGTGGGGCGAGGATGTCTGCGGGTTGAAAGCCGAAGGTCGAAAGTCCGGCTAGGGCTTCATCGTATTGGGTCTGGAGATTCTTATCGGTGGGGTTTTTGGCGAGGGCAGCGGCAAATCCAATGAGCGCAGACTCCTGGTCCGGCGCGAGGGCGGGCGTATACGCTTCAGCGAGAGTCAGTGATGGGTCAAGGTCAAAACCCTGGGGCAGGTAACCAATCCGCAGGCCGGGGCGCGTTTGGGACACTGTCCCGGAATCAGGCAATTCCTGGTCGATCAGGATGCGCAAAAGCGTGGTCTTGCCGCAGCCGTTTGGTCCGATCAGGCCGAGGCGGTCACCGGCGAGGATGTTTAATGTTATGTCCTGGAGTACGGTGTGGAAGCTGTAGGTTTTGGTGATGTGGTGTGCAGAGAGCATGGGTGATCCTGTAACCCCTTACGGGGTGCTTCGCGAAAAACAAAACCGGGAGCATACGCCCCCGGCCGGAATCAAAACCTGCGGGTTGGGTTGCCCGGAAAAGCGTTGTTTTTTTTACAGGATGTTCGTCATTCCTTGGGCTCCTGAATCAGTAAGGTAGGGAAATTATAACATAATGAATTACTGCTTCTTGCATAAATAGGTGAACTTTGAACGATAAAAAAGTTAATTTTAGCAATTTGGGTTCACACCTTTATGTAGCACCCTGTGATTAGCTCAAGGATTTTTCTGTCTCTGTTGGATTATAACCAGACAATCGTACATTCATTATTTTTTTCAGTAAATCAAACCAAAAAGGGGCTCCCTGACTGGTAGCCAGTGCTGTCATTAAGAGGCCAATTAGCTTCATGAACCACCCGGCCGCGTTGTCGGGAAGGGGGGTATTGATCACCTCGTAGCACCGCCCTGAAACCCAAATCCCGAAAAGGTCGGTTTCCGACCGAGGAACGAGTGTACAACCAGTTGCGGATTGTTCTTGAAGATCCTGGAGTGATAGGGACGGACCCGTCCAACCGATTGGAAGATTTATGCTTGACAAATCTTGTTGGAGAGTCAGCAACTGTTCAGTTGTGGATGATGAAGAAATTGTCCCTAAGTTGGAGAAAACCTGTCCGATATTGTACAGGACACTTTCCCGTAAGGCGGGTTCATCCCATAAGCGGTGGGCCAGGTTGATGGTATCAACATTCCCCAGGAGCGCCAGTATCAGGCTGATTGAAAAGATGGCAATCTGGCAGCGGCGTTTATACCAACCTGTCAGGCGGTCCATGTTGCTATTGAACCACTCCTCGATGTTGGTTTGGATGAGTTCCAATTCGTTTTCTTTTTGCAAGATTGTCTGTGGCATACTATTCAAGATAGCATACATGGTTTGCTTTAGTTGGGGATGCGTAATGCTCAGCGCGATGACACCTGCCTGGATTCTGTTGATTGCGCTGTTTTCGGATGGATCAGGCTGATACGCCAGTTTTGTGAGGGCTGTGTTAATTTGAATTTTCTGATCCCGGACATCATAAAGGGAATTTTCAATAAGGATCTTTAATTTTGGCATATCCTTTTCAAGCAACCCAAGCTCAACATTGACATTGCCAAGGATTTCATTAACTGCATCTTCTCCTGATTCACAAACGATCGCTTTCCGGGTCATGCCGAGAATCATACCAATCCGGGTTTGAGCCTCTTCCCTTTGCTTTTTTGGAAATCCGTTACAATGACTGTAGAGTTTATACAACTGTTGCTGAAGCAGGGAAGCCTCAGTTCCAGTAGCAGATAATAAATCGATCATTGCTTGAGAAAACTGGTCACTTGAGATGTAGGAGGGTCTACGTTTTCCATCCTTGTCGCTAAATAAACTCCGGATCAAAGGGTGGTTATAGAATTGATCCGCCAGGACGAAATCTGTGAGCATTTTCCCTATGGTCGTATGAAGCATATTGGCACGCCACTGCAACTTGTTTGAAAACCATTCCTGAATGTTCATGGCTGCCAGGCTTAATATTGTCCATGTAAAAATTAGACCGATCAGGATATTTAATATAGTTGCAAATGACATTTTTACTACCTCGCCATTGAGTTGTTGAGCAGCCTAAGCAAGTTGTTATTCTCAGTCTCTCCGCTCTCGGAAAAGAAATCTTTATCTGTTTTTTCATCCGATTTGTTTTCTTCAATGAGTGCCTGAAATCGTTGGTCTGTTCGAATTTGATCCAGGTCGGGGTCGGACATTATCCATTCGAGTGAGGTATCTTTGTTCTTTAAAGCGAGACGTAGAAATTCAATAGAGAGTTCATGATCACCACAAATGGCGTAAAAACAGGCCCGGTTATAAGCACTTTCGTTGGCGATTTTAGGCATGGCAATGCTGATATGTTGGTTTGCCTTGGCTTCCATCCCTATCCTACGATATATACCAGCTAACGCGCTGTGAGCGAGAATGTAATCCGGGTTGGTACGGAGTACATCAAGAAACGCTTGAATGGCTTTATCATCTTGTTTCTCGACGGCATAAAGCAATCCCAGATAGTAATAATATACATCCTTGGATGGAACAAGATTTATCGCTTGTTGATATGCAGCAATTGCATCCTGAAATCGCCCGAGAGATTTGTATAATTTACCCAAGGTATCCCAAGCTCGATCATTCGAGGGGTTGGAATGTGTGATATTCTCGTAAATATGGATCTTGGATAAAATGTCTTCCAAAGCGGGCTCGTTTTTCCCTTTATCAGGTTGTTCATTATCGTCTTGTATCCTGTCATTGGCTGAAGAATTCTGCTCTCCACATTCACGCGGGGATAAATCATTGAGATGGTTTTCAGAGACTGCGGAGGTTATCCCATCTTGAACTTCTGAAGTATTAATTGATGCTGATTTCATTTTATGGGGATCATTTGTGAGCAAGGAAAACCGGTCAATCGCTTGGTCCTTCTTGTTAACAGCATCTAGGTTGGTTCCATCTTGTTTCTCCCCAAAGGATTCAGGAAGTGTTAATTCACCTGGAGTTTCTTCATAATGTTTCTCCTGCGATTGTGCCGTATTCGTTCCAGCCCTAATTAAATCGTCTTCTGATTGTTGGCGAAGTGAAATTTTTAATATCGTCTTACTGTCTGCAGCCGGTGATTTTATGGGGAGCGCGGCAGACATTTCAAAACTAATGGCCTTTTCATAAGCTGCCATCGCATTTTCTGAATCCTTTAATGCCAGATACGTATCCCCAAGTTTATTCCATATGAGTGTCTGTGTGTGCGCATCCTCAATCAGCGGAATGCATTTTCGATACAATGATACGGCTTTTCCAAATTCGCCTTTCCGTTGAAATACAAAAGCCAGATTGCAGTATGCCCACCCCGATTCTGGGTTAATATCAATTGCCCTTGAAAATGCAGTAACTGCATCATCGAGAGCGCCTAATTTAATATGGACCTTGCCTAGTTCAATCCAAAGTAAATCTTCACTCATTCTGGCCTCAGCATTTCTAACTTCTGGCTACATTGTCCAATAAAGAGAATCGCGTCCTCATCAAGAGATTGTTGGAAACCGGAACAATCTCCGTTGCCTTTCGATATGCATCTCTTGCTAAAGCATAATCATGGATACGACGATATGCATTTCCTAACCGATATAACGACAATGCACGATCATCCGGGTTTTCCAATAAATCAATGCTTTTCTTGTATAACTGGATAGCAATTTGATGTTTTCCCAATTGCTGGTAGAGGATTCCCAGATTAATGTAAGGAAATCCATTTTTTGGATCGAGTTTGATAGCCGTTTTATAAGCTTCGATTGCTTCGTCGAACATTCTTTTACGCGTGTAAGAATTGCCTAGTTCATTCCAATCGGAAGCCGTTCGTGATGTGTTTGCAACTCCCGTGTTTTCATTCACTTTTGGTGGTGTAGAATTATTATTCTCATGTGGCGTTAGAATTTCCGGCTCTTGATTGGTACCGCCTGCTTCATTTGGGTCAACATCGAAGCGCTGAGCGGCTGGTATATTTACACTTTCAGCGAGAATTCTTACCTCTGCCGGTTCATCATCCCCTTCCCAAATTTCCGGATTCTCCGGTTGATTTGCTGAGGATTTGCCACGGATTTTTCCAATCTGGTAATGAGCCAAAGCCAGGTTTTTTATATAAGGCCACTTCGAATCATTGGCCAACTCAATTGCTTTGGTGTATGCATTGATAGCCTCGTTGAAAGCCCCTGCTTTTAGGAGCGAATTTCCTTGTTCATTCCACTCTCTGGCGGTAGTAATATCATATTCTCTATTTGATTCGTTCATGGTTTCTGCTCTTTCGGTTGATTCGGCGAATGGTGGGTTATCGGTTGAAATACTCTTACTTGGATGTTCCTCTGCAATCGGCTGTATCTGTTGTGCAAAGGGATTAAGTTTTACTCCAGCCGGTTCATTCAGATCCTCCTGCGGATGAAGCATCTCCTTGTTGGCCAAACCATCATCTTGGGACAATAAGTCTGCTTGTGTGTAAGCTTCCGCTGCTTTCTCGCTTTCATTGAGTTTACCGTATGATATCCCGAGGTGACGCCAGAGTGTTTCCTGGTCTTTTTTGGTTTCAAATAATGGAATACTCTGTCGAAAAAGCATTGCCGCTTCTAAATAATCCCCTAGCTGATAATATGCAAATGCCATGCTGCTATAAGCCCAACCCAGATCCGGCTGTAAACTAATCGCCCGCTTGTAAGCAGCAATACCTTTTTCATAATTTTCTTCAACCAAATATGCATTACCCAATTCATTCCAGATCAATGCGTTTGAGTCGTCAATCTCAATGGCGTTCTCGCAATCGTTGATTGCCTCGGCTGTCTTAGTCTCCTTGAGATGGGCCTTGCTTAAGATCAACCAAGCTTGTATGAGTTGAACATCAAGTGTGATAGCTTTTTTACAGGTGTTAATTGCCAGATCGTATTTTCCCAGATTCAGATAACATTGGCCGATTCCAACCAAAGAATCCTTATAATCCGGTGCGATAGCTAAAGAACGTTTGAATGCTAGAACAGCATTTTGGTATTGATTCAGCTTAATGAAAATATTTCCCAAGTCGAACCAGCTCATAAAATCATTGGGAGCAATCATTAGAGCTTTCTTACATGCGAGGAGGGCTTCCTCGCTGCCGGCCCCGTTGCCCAAAAGGCGCTTGAGAACACTCCAATTAATTCCCGTTTTTGGAGAAAACATACTTGACTGGAGATAAGCAGAAATTGCCTCTTCCAGGTTTCCCAAGCTGGTTTGAACAAGAGCAATGGCATTTTGGCATTGGGCTTTTAAATTATCATCTTGATGCAATTCTGCAATTTCCTGCGATGCCTTAAGCAACTTTAAAGCAATTGTTGAATTGCCATTACGCCAGCAGAGAATACCTAAAGTCATCACACGATTCGAATACTGGACGCCCAATTCAGGTGTTTCAATTATCCTGAGGAGTTCATTTGGGGAGGAGGGGAGTGGAATCTTGTCTAAGTTATTGAGTTCACCATCTGCCCATACTGATTCCAGTACTCCCAGAAGATTGCCTAAAGCTTGAGGCGTTTCAGTAAAATCTACAACGCGGTGACGTAGAATCCAACATTCTGTTGCATTCGTCACAAAGTTGTTAACTTCGTCTTCAAGCAGCCAAAAAACTGCTCGGACAGAGTTATCAATCAGATATTCACGTTGTTTGTTTATTTCCTTGATTATTTTGCTGCCATTTTGCCCGCACTCCCATTTCAAACCATCTATGAAAAAGACAGCGCTGGAAGAATCTTGCACTCGATTAATTAGTGAAAGGAGACCTGGATTTGTGGTTTCCTGCGCGTGAACAGGAAAAATTGTCTGCCCAAGTTCACTCAGCCTCTGCTCCAACTCTCTTTCTGCATTAATCCGGATATATTCAGATTGATAAATAGCAAACAGCACAGATGGACGTTGCCACTTGATGGCTAATTCAATCTCATGGAACAGGAGCTCTATCTGTTCAACAAATGAGGAATTCTGCATTTGTTCTACGGTTTCTTTTTTATTGCTCATTTAACAAACTCCTTAAAACTGGATGAATATCGCACCAGTTTTCAGTGTCTCGATATTCCAGTATCGCGAGGAGTTGAAGCAATGGTCTGAGTCGCTCGTTATATTCCAAACGGTTGTGCTCATGGATCTTTCTTAAATATGTCAGGTCGTTTCTATCCAGGATTCGTCGATATTCATTGCGGATTTCGGTCGCCGCCCATTCAATATCCGTTATTTCAATTTGGTTGGCATCGCGTCGTCTGGCACGACCAATTGCTGAGCGCATGATACGTGCCATTTCCCGGAACACTCCACCGCTATAAGTAATTGCATCTTCAAGTGCTTGAAGATTGATTAATCTGGAGTCCATCCTTACTTCGACAAATCTTTGAAGGGTTTTATAACCCTCCACGATATGTCGTTCAGGTTCCCGGGGCGGGTGCAGGTTGATGTTTGGTAGAAATATGGATTGATCCCTGATTGCATCAAAATCCTTACTATAAAAAAGGGCACTTGAAACGGTATACACGATGGCGCAATTCGGTTGCATCATTATTTCTCGCTGGTCATGGAAGATGGCAGTAGCCTTATCTACATCAGGTTTATCCATGTCATCTATTAGCATCAGCGGGATGCGCTTTTCATTTTTTTGAATTGTTGCCGAAATCATGTTAATGACATCCACCAAACCCTTGATATCTTTTTCAAATACCTGGCGTAATTCAACACGGGTTTTTGGCTCCAGCTTCATTTTCATCCCGGCATTGACGAAGAAGGCATCGATGTTTCCTCCCAACTCATAAGAAGATTGACCTGATAATACGGTATCTACTTCTTGTTCGACCTTTCCTCGCCACCCGTTCAATTGCCTGATCAGGCCATCTGGGATTTCGCCACCTGATTGTCGATAGGTTCTATACATTCGACTTCCGATGGCCAAAAGCACATCACGATAATCAATGTCTACGATGTCGGTTTCGTCTCTGATACTGAAGCTAATAGGCCAGAATTTTTTCTGGATTTCAGCATGAGTAAGAATATGAAGCAACTCGGTTGTTTTACCGCAACCACGATGGCCAGAGAAATAAAATTTCGGTGGCCTATAAAACGGGGCCAGCAAAGCATCTACTAATTCGATGATTGGATTTCTTGGCCGATCGATATAAAAAGGATTGGGATTCCCATTTTTCGATGGGGCAAGGGGCAGATCCAGCTCAAAATTGAGCCATGCCCGGTCATAATCTTTAGCTATAACATACTCATGGGTAATCATCTATATCACAAGTTTGATCCAGATAGATCATCAAGGTAGGACAAAGCGAATTGGCTCTTGCATTCAACTCGAAAGGAATTACTGTGTTATGCTCAGATAAATTTGATTACACCATCCTGCTGGACTTTGAACCTGAGCCCATCCGTCCTTTTGTGCCAGGATTTTCACACGCTGACCATACGTGAGGCCTCCGATAATTGGATAGGTAACCCCTGGACCACCCCGGACATTCAGACCACTTGTATTGCATATGCCATAGATTTCAGGTGTGGTCGCCTGAGAGGTAGCATCTGATGCGGGTATATCCGAGGGAGTGTCTTGTTGAGGCGTGTCCGCGGGAGTGTCTTGTTGAGGTGCGTCCGAAGGAACGTCTTGTAGAAATGAGAGGTAAGCCTCGCTACTCCATCCAGCCGGACTCTCGATCTGGGCCCATCCATCCTGCTGTTTTAATACTTTGACCCTTTGCCCAATTGAAAGACCTGCTACCATTGGGTAAGAAATCCCTGGACCACTCCGAACATTGAGGGCATTAATAGTGCAAGTGGCATAAAGTACATCATCCTTAGTGAGGGTGGCCGAACTGGATGAGGTTGTCGAATCGGAAGGGGTTGGTGTATTGGAGGAGGCGGGTGTACTCGAATTGGCAGGCGCACTGGAGGATGCGGGTGTATTGGAAGAGGTGGGTATACTGGCAGGAGCAGGTGTACTGGAAAGGGCAGGTGTGACTCTTCCCATATTGGCGATTGTTTGTTCAAGAGTACTAACGCGTTTGTTCAACTCGGCTTTGGCAGCGGATAAGGATTGGCTCGTATCACTTACCTGCTGCTCAATCTTGATAACTCGTTCGATAACGCCCTTTACAAAGGGGGGAGTACCTTGAGATAAAAGCGCGATGGAATCTTCAACTGCGAGTATTCTTTTTTCGAGAGCAGCATAAAGATCGTTAGGATCTTGAATTTGAGATAGTCCAATAAACTCTAGCAATTCGTTCAATGTGCCATTAAACCGATCCATATCCATTGAAAGACTCTCGGATCCAAAAGTTTCTCCAGGCCCCTTCGCTGTAAACTGCCAGAAATTCCACATTTTCCAGGGGGATGGCAAAAGAGGTGAACTTGAGGTCGAATAGTGAGCAACCCATAATGGAAACTGGAGCCAATACCCTTGATCGGTTTGTTCTCCATATTCAACCCAGAAGCCATACCCCGTATACAACATGGGTTTTTTTATTTTTGCATCATCGAACAATTCTGTTCGATTGATTAATTGATCCAGGCAATTACGGAGAAATCCAAGGGCAGTGGTCGTATTATTATCTGTTATGCGATGTTCATAATCAATTGTAGGAGGCATCTCTCCCGGATCATCCCGAAGGAGATCAGCAAAATAATTGGCTTGGTCAATGGCGGGTTTTGTATAATCTAAATAATGATACGCTCCTCGTAATAATCCGGCATCCTTTGCTTTTTGCCAGTTTGATTTGAATTGAGGGTCGGTGAAAGTAGCTTGGGATGCCTTAATGAAAACGAATGTTGCCCCGGCTTTCTTAGCTTTTTCTGCATTCCAGTTGCCATCCCACTTTGAAATGTCAATTCCAAGAATGGTCATAATGGATCTCCATAGATCTCTTCTTGAGCTGTCAATCGTTAAATTTTTACCTGGATGAACTAAACGACGGCGATAAATAGACTGGCAAAACGGTCATTGTTTGTATCCGGATGTTCCAAGATTTGGACCTGTTTCTTCCAGAATCTCGGAGCCCATAATTCAGAATATTCTCCTTGACCTATGGCGATGATATCTTGATCAATCCCGGCGAATTCTAAGAGATTCTTTGGGATGCTGATTCGATTTTCATTATCCATCTTTAGTTCAATAGCATTACCAAGTAAAAATCTTATGAGTGAGCGGACCAAGGGATCTGTAATGCTTAATGAACTTATGTAACGAAGCATATTCTGGAATTCTTCACCAGGAAGTAACAATAAGTTGCGATCGAATCCCATAGTTAAGAAAGCTCCCTCTTTAATCGCTTCACAATATTTGGGAGGAAGAGTCAATTGCCCGGTTTTATCGATAACAAGTTCAGATTGTCCGATAAACATTTCTTATATCTCTTTTCTTAATTATGTTTGAAAAGTTACCATCATTTTCGCTTCTTTTTTCAAAGGGCGAAAGCCAAAAAAAGCGCTGATTGGATATTAGAACCATCCCAAAATGTTTTGATTTAATTCAAATTAATGGGTCATATTTCATAGATGGTCTACCCCCATTAATTACCAAGAAGGGTAGTAAAAGAACCATTGCGCTTCTGCGTTTCTGCCCTAGAGGATGCGATGGTTGAAGAAGAAAAGGCCGAAACTTAAGGGACATTAAAAGAACTGGAAATAAAAAACACTTTTTGTGAGAATTAAGGAAAGAAGGTGCATCTAACATAAAATGATAGAATTGAAAACAGGACAGACACCCTGCCAATGCAGGTGCCTATCCTGTTTGTGCAATCGGGGATTATTATTTAGATCTTGCTCAGAGGATGCATTTCAAACCAAGCTTTTTTCCTATGACTACTAATACATGAAAGACCAGGAGTTCAATTATTCGTTGATATCCCTTTTTTCAGCGCATATAAAGCAGCTTGAGTACGATTGGCTAACTGAAGTTTGTTCAAAATACTACTAACATATTTCGCTACTGTGCTCTCTTGGACAAATAGCTTTTGAGCAATCTCCTGGTTGCTCAGACCATTGGCGATGTAACGCAAAGTATCCAGTTCTCGTGGTGTCAAAGGATCAGTGGTAAACATTAATTCAGGAGGATTATTTATGTCACGAATGACCCGTATCGCTATTGAAGGATATATAGAAGCCTCCCCTGCAGCCACATCATGGATTCCCTGCAATAATTGCTCATGCGTCGCATCCTTTAACATATAGCCTTCTGCTCCCAGCTTGATTGCCTGGTAGACACGGTCGTTGTCGGCAAAGCTGGTAAGAATCAAAACATGGGCTTCAGGCATTATTTCCTTAATGATGGGAATTGTCTGGAGACCATCCTGTCGGGGCATGACTAAATCCAGAAGTACCACGTCTGGTTTTGTTTGCTTTAATAGCTCAATGGCTTCTATTCCATCTTTTGCTTGTCCTATAACCTCGATGTCCTTTTGATAAGAGAGGATAGCTGCAACTCCTTCTCTTACGACCGCTTGGTCTTCAACTAGGAGAACGCGAATTTTTTTCATTGGGAAACCCCTTTCCTGGTTATTGAGGCACGGTGACGGATATTTTCGTACCATGATTGATGGAGGAGGTTATTTTTAACTTGCCTCCAATTTGATCGGCACGCGCATACATGTTCTGAATACCTAGTCCACCTCTTTCAATGTTTTTGGGATCAAAACCGCCGCCATCGTCGTTGATTTCAAGGTAAATTGAATGCTTACTCTGTTTTAGTTTAACGAGAATGGATTTCGCCTGCGTGTGCTTCAGAATATTGTTCAAGGCCTCTTGTAAAATATAGTATAAAGCCCTTTCTTTATTTGCTGATAAGGAAATTTCATTGTCGCAAAGCAGCCTGGCGCGTATCCCAGATCGCCCTTCCACAGACGCGATTCTTTGTTGTATGACTGAAACCAAGCCTTCGCGTTCAAGGTCAACCGGTTCTAGTTCATATAGGAATAATCGCATTTCTCTGAGCGCTTGACGGGCATTTTCGCTGATGCGAGCCATTTGATCACCGGTGTTTTGGATTGCTCCTGATTCCAACCCGATTTGGATAGCCTCAGTCAGGGTTACCATCCCATAAAGTTTTTGAGTTATTGAGTCGTGAAGGTCGCGAATGAGGCGTTGTCTTTCTGCGAGAGCAATCTCAGCTTTTTTATTTTTCTCTGTGTTGAGAAAGGATGCCAGTTCATCTGAGACAACATTAAGACGGGTTATTTCATCTGAACTAAAACCGGGTGCACGAGTACGCGCAAACATAAGGACACCCAAGATTTGATCATGAAACAATAACGGAAAACATGCTATTGACAGAAACTCGGAGTTTTGAGAGAACTCAACCAGGCGGGAATCCTGCTTGGCATCAGGTATTAGTAAGGGTTGTTTATTTTCATTCAACCAGTTAAACACATCCAGCGTTCTGTGCAACTTGGAAAGAGTATCACCTTTTTGCATGAGTGTGCCGAACTTAGCTGCCAGGGTGTATTTAGGGCTCTTGGAAAGTGAAGTCTCAACCAGGAAGAAAGCGCCATTCTGGATGTTAAAAGTATATGCAATTTGAAATAAAGTATTTTGGAGAAGTTCATCCTCGTTTTTTGAAGTACTGATGGAGTTAAAGAGGGAACGGAGAAAAACGAACATTTCATCCCTTGTTCTCTGGCGAAGTTCAGTGACATTCCTTTGATCAGTTGTATCCCTCAAGACAATCGTTTTTGTAGTATCCTTACCTTCGCTATTCTGCAATGTGGAAAGGCGGATATTAAAATATCGCCACTTGCCATTAAAATTCACGCTGCCTTTATACTCGAATTCCTTGGTCTTGGTGTTTTGGGAAAGGCTGTTCCAGTTGGTTAGGAAGCTGTCTATGGGTTCGCCATAAGCGCTTTTGGCTGTAATACCAATTATTTTCTCGGCAGCCGTATTTAGATAGACGATCTGATCTTTTTGATTGATGACAATAACACCATCATCGAAACTGTCAAGAATTTTCCCCTGGGTGATATATGCCTTATTAAGGATTCCGTATCTGGATCTGAAAAGGATAAAAGCAACTCCGATGATGGCAGAAACGCTGAGCAAGATGACAACCAAAATTCCAATGGAATTCATTAGACCTCCTGCACCATCATTAATTATGCCATAACTGTTCATGCGGTGCAAAACAGTAAACTCGCGGAACAAGTCATCAAACTGTCAACGCGGATCAGCTGAGAAATGATTGAACGGATGCTGTCGGTCTTGCATAAAGAGATGTACATTTTGATGGACTACTGAAACAGGGACAAGCTGGTCGATTTTGGATGACGCTGATGATCTGGCGTGAGGTTCGTTTTCCCGGCGGGAAGGCGCTGCAACAGAGCGGCATAACGATCGGAGTACTTTTGAATTAAGTTCTAACAACCACCGGAAAGTCAATACTAAACACAATGTCTGCCCTTAGCAATCCCAATTCTTTTTTTATCTTGTCTGAATTTTCCACAGGTATTTTTTTAATGATACGGGCAGCCGCATCCAGGCGCTTCATACTTCGATATACTTCCGCTAAAAAAAAGGAGAGGTTTGTATCATCTGGTGTAATGCGTAGGGCTTTCCGGAAATATCCGATAGCATCATCATAACATCCAAGAGCATAATATAGTTTTGCCATGCTTGTCAATGCTTGCATATTGGCAGGATTGTTTTTTATAAAGGCTAGATATGTCTCGATAATCGTTTTATTATCCTGGTATGCGTTGTATGGATGCTTGATTACCGGGATGGATGGAAAATCTGAAAACTCAACAACCAAATGCCTGAAAGCCCAAAAATCCGGAGCAAATTTGGCTAATTGTTTGGCCTCAATTGCTGTAAGCCAGAAAAGAGAAAGCGCCTTACTTTCAATCAGATGTTCCCGGTGCATATTGAGGGCTCGATAGGCGTTTGAATATCCTCTGCCGCCTCCCCACCTCAACCCGGAAATTGAAAATACTTTGTTTGCGCCATCCAGATAGTCTCGGATGACGAGAGGAATATCAAAGAGCTTTTTATTAACATCAAGCTGGACGACTTCTTTTTCTTTCGAAGCCAATGCATGCTGTATCTCTAACAGGATGTTTTTTTTGACATATTCTGACCGATAAACAGCGAAAGAGATACAGGGTCGCCCCCACTGGATTGCCATCATAAACTCGTCCAGTATTATTTCGATTCGTTCATCAATGGACGCGCCTTCAATTGATTGTGGATGATCACTCATATTATTCACCGGGTGGCATCGGGTGATTCTTATTGAAATTCTATCACTGTATTCCATTATGAAATCAGTAGATAGAAATATTGCTCCTTTTCAAACATTAAAATTGCCTGATCCTTTTTGCCTAAAAGGATGCCCTCCTTGAAACGGGAGGGCTGCATCTTTGTCGGGGTTGCAAGATCAGTCAACAGCGACCATTACGCTTGAGGCTTTGATGACGGCGTAAGCCTCCTTGCCTTCTTTCAGTCCAAGGGACTCAACCGATCCATTGGTGATGATGGAAACGACTTGCTCCCCGCCCGGAAGTTGGATGATGACCTCGGAATTGACTGCCCCGCGCACGATCTTGACCACTTTGCCTTTCAAGATATTGCGAGCACTGAGTTTCATATCTTTGATCTCCTTTCCGAACATGTGGATAATGCGATTATACCGCCTTGATTGAAATAATCTTTGAACGCGACCTACAATTTCATTTCAAACACCCGGTATCTCCTTAACGGCACCGCCTCCAGTTTCTTGATGGCATTCACCATCGGCCAGTTATCTTCCAGCACGTAGTTGATTTCCAGCCAGATATCCGGGGCATAGAGCGTCTCGTGCATGGCGCGGTAAAGCAGGCTGTCCACGGCTTTTCCCTGGTACTCGGGGATCACACCCAGGGCGAACATGCGGTAGCGCCGCAGGCGCGGGATGCCTGTCAGGAGCTTGAGAAAACCGAACGGGAAAAGATGTCCGTTCAGCCCCTTGAGCAGGGTGTTGACATCCGGCAGGGTGATGGCAAAGCCGATGGGCTTGCCGTGCACATCCTCGGCGAAGAGGACGCCTTTCGGTTGGAGCACCGGCTTCATGTCGTGTGCCATGGCCTTGGCCTCAGCCTCGGTCACCGGGGAATAGCCCCAGTTATCAATGATGGTGTTATTGGCGAGTTCAATGATGATCTTCACTTCCTCATCATAATGTTTCATATCCAACTGCCGGATGTGGACGTTATAGCGCTTTTGCACCGCGTCGGTCAGGCGCAGGATGCGCTCCGGCACTTTATAACCTTCCGAGGCCGAGACGTACCAGCACAGCAGGTCCTTGATCTTCTCCAAACCAAATGAAGCAAAATGCCCGGCGTAATACGGCGGGTTGTAAGGAGCCATGACCACTGGCGAGGGGGTGAAGCCTTCAACCACCAACCCCCACTCCTGCGAAACGAACGTCCACGGGCCGCGCATAGCGGTACATCCGTGAACCTGGAGCCAGGTCCGCGCCGCCTCGAGCAGGAGGCGGGCAGCCGCAAGGTCGGGGTTACATTCGTAATAGCCGAAGAGTCCGATGCGCTCCTTCCAGAAGTCAACAGCCAGGAGGTCAATGAACGCGGCGATGCGTCCAATTATTTTCCCATCCTCTTCGAGCAAAAACAGCTGCCATTCGCAATGATCGAGAAGCGGATTGCGCTTCGGGTCAAACTGACCGCGCTGTTCGTCCCTCAACGGCGGGACCCAGACCGGGTCGTGCCGATAAAGTTGATAAGGGAGGTTAATGAAGTCGGCAAGGTCTTTTTTGGTCTGGACAGGGCGAATGTGCATGGGAGTCTCCGGAAGAGTTCTGCATATCCTAGCAGAGTTTGGCAGGAAGGGCAAGTCTTTTTTTGTTTTTATGTCAGGGTGTCCTTAATGTCATTATCTTCAACCCCACCCCCGGCCCCGCCCCACTCTTCCCGAAAAAGCCCGGGACGCTGTGGGGCGGGGAGAAGGTGAAAGAATATGGATTTTGCGAGCTTCGCTCGCAAAATCCATATTCTTTCAATCTTTCATCATCTGTGGGGCTGGGAACAAGAGAGTGGAGCGTCTGAATGCCAACTTTACGAAAACCGTATGCTTTATATAGGAGGCTAAGTTAATCGTCGCCAAGTGTGAGAAGACGTCCGTTTTTCTTGAGCCATGAAACATGCCGCTTGTATTCGGGTATGATCTCTGCCACCCTGTGCCAGAAAATTGGAGAATGATTTTTAATTTGCGTATGTACAAGTTCGTGTACTACCACATAATCGATCACCTCCAGCGGCGCCAGTACCAGCCGCCAGGTAAAACTGAGCGATCCCTTCGCACTGCACGACCCCCAGCGCGTGCGGGCAGACGAGATGTGGATCTTTCGATAGATGAAATTATCCTGATTCGAATGAAAGGCAACGCGCTCAGAAACCACCGTCAGAGCCTGGGTCTTGTACCAACGGATGAAGACCTGCCTGGCTTTCGGGATTTTGGAATTTGCCAAATGGAACCTGTCACCGCTGAAGGTGAGAGCGGAACGCCGAGGCGCAACGATGGTCAATGGGTATTCTTTTCCCAAGTATAGAAAAGTTTCTCCGGCAACGTAATGCTTCTTTGGCAGGGGAGGGGAGGTCTTTGCCTGGGCTTGTTTCTCCCGGATCCACTCTGCATGGTTTTGGACGAATTCCCGGATGTGAGCCTCAGACATCCGGAGGGGGGCGCGAACCGTCAGGGTGCCGTCACGCTGGATGATGACGGCAACCGTCTTTCGCCTGGAATGGATCAGATGGTCGACGAGGAGAGGCATGATTAGTAGTATACCAAAAGGGTGGTTGGATATTGCGCAAATTGTTCCCCTCCCCCCCCCGGTAGGAATTGTCGGCGAGGAGGAGTCGGGGATTGAGGATTGGAAAGAGCATATCCACGATGTCAGGGAGGCACGAAGGAAAAGAGTAAGCTATTGTCGACGGCATCGGACGCTTATGCGTCCAATGTGGCGCACTGCGACTTGGAACCGCAGTGCGCGCAAGATAAGGAGGCAGATGGCCAAGTAGTACCAGAAGAACCTTGCATTGACGCCTCATCCCACGGGGATCCCCTGGCGGGGACGATGTGCTTCGCGATGGCGTCGATGTGGCGTTCTCCCGGAAGGGCACCGGGACGGTGTACGACTTGCCCCACGGGGGTCGCCTTACGGGGATGATATGCTTCGCGAAGGTCGCAGTGCGCGCAAGGAAAGAGCAAAAATTATTTGTCAAAACAAAGAGGAACAATTCCTCTTCCAGTAAAGGTTCTTCGTTATGTGATGGTGTGGGAGAGAGCTCGCCGAAAATAAGCCTACGTTTCACGAAATAATTGTCAAAACGAAGAGGATCGAATGACTGTGTTTTTGCGCAAGTGTACATGGATGATAGGAGAGGACTTTGTCCCCGCTTTACGTCGCTTAGACCGCCTCGTATTCGATTGTTTCGAGGGTCAATCGAATAACAAACGAATACCAGTGAATCTCACATTCTATTCGAGAGCTTCTTCATTACTAATTCCATTAGTGGGCTTAGGATTCTGCCCACAATCGATTTTCTGCAAAACAAACGAATACCTTACCCCAGAAGAGCACCGGGACGGTGTCCCAGAAGAGCACCGGGACGAAGTACCCTGACCAGGATGATTTGGCAGGGCGGATGCCATCCGCCCCTACCATGGCTACGGAATATCGAATGTTAAGGTTCTAAAAAATACGGCAAGGTTGAGGACTTGCTGTGCCTGATTTTATTATAGAACATTTGTGCTATTATGTCAAGGGGAAAAAGGTGGAAAAAGCAATCAGGTAATCAAGGATCAGGTGGCCAAGGAATGGGGGTTGAGGTGGAAAAGAAAAATGTCCCTCGCGACGGGGGAGAGGCGCGAGCGGAGGAGAATAGAAGGGAGGAGACCTCCCGGAAGGTCACCGGGACAATGTCCCGGAAAAACACCGGGACGATGTACGGTTAAGTCCTGAGGGGCGGATCAGGTCCTCTGCAGGCATGATAAGACCTTGCCTAAACAAGGAAATATGACTAATCGCGTCTTATTCTAGTTGAGCCTATCTGGGAAGAAACATCATAGAATTGCATTCGTGCAAGGTCTTTCTACATGTTATGTGACTTGAGGAAAATTTCGATGACAATTCTAACCTGCGGAAGCATTTCACTAGGTAAATCATGGATCGGGAAAAACCTTACTTCAGATCCTTCATCACCGTCAGGTTGTAAAGCACCGTGCGCATCGTTCGTAACATAAACCGGACTGACTGAAAAAACCTGGTCACCATTCAGGCACGTATAAAAGAATTCCTTACCCGCAAAGATCTTAAAAAGTGTCATTTCACCAATCTCAAGTCCTGTTTCTTCCCGCACTTCGCGCCTAGCTGTTTCTTCGGTGGATTCACCTAATTCCATGTAGCCACCTGGAAAGTCCCAAGTATTGTCATCGATTCTGTGTTGCAAGAGCAGCCTATGGTGCTCATCGAAAATCATGACAAGAACACCAACCAAAATGAGCGGGCGATGTCCAACCAAAGCGCGCAATTCTTGGATGTATGACATATGCTCCCTAGCCTATTCAAGTCTTTTGACTCTTGAGTACTCTGACTAACTATTATAGTTTATTGCCAGATCAAACGAATTGACAAAATGTCCTCCCCAACAGAGAACGAGACTCGGGGACCGGATTAAGCCATATCTATCTGGTTACAGTCCCACACCATCCAAGTGAAAGAGACGGGATAAGTGGGATAGTTGGGCTTGATGATCCTGGGGTGGCCACCGGAGCCTAAAGTGGGTGGATAGGTGACTACTGTCACCGGATGCTAAGCTCAGTACTGTGTTCTTCCATTGCCGCGCATGGCGCGCACATACCTGGTGTGAAAAGCAAGCGGCGTCTTCTTGCTGACGATAGGATAGACAAATCTATGCTGCATTGAAAAATCTCGTTTACAAGTTTACATGTTGGCACGTTGACACGAAAAAGCGTTGACAAGTTTGCACGTTGGCACGTTGGCCCCACCCCGACCTCCCTCCACTCCGGGATCCCCTTACAGGGACGATGTGCTTCGCGATCCCCATTTCGAAGTACACGAAATGGAGAGGGAGAAAACAAAAAAACCCGCCGGCAGGCAGGTCTATAAAAGGAGGAAACCCCATTTTCGCCCCCATGTGGGAGGTGGAGAGGACATGAGTGGCGAAGGTGGGATTTGAACCCACAACCTAGGGATTATGATGCCCTTGCTCTGCCGTTGAGCTACCTCGCCAAGCGTGCCAGATGTTACTATGGGGGAGCTTTTTTGTCAACGATTTCGGGAAGATATGGACAAATCCAGAAAGATTGGTCATAAATTTGCTTGACTTTGCCCCTTAGAGACATTATAATCACCCCTTGCATATTTGCGATACCTTCCCCCCGGTGGGGGTTGTTCATGCGAATGTTTCTTTCCGCCCAGGGTACCAAAATCAGGAGTAAGACATGGCCTCTGTTCTACCCGAGAAGAGTTACGCGCGTATCCCGGTTACGCTTAAGCTGCCCAACCTCATTGAAGTCCAGTTGGATTCCTTTAAACGCCTCAAAACAGAGGGATTAGGGGATCTCTTCCACGAAATTTCGCCAATCGAATCTTACAACAAGGGGATGAAGCTCTTCTTCCCCAGCCGCGGCCCTGAATCAAAACAGTGGGGGCTGAAGTATTGGTTTGGCGACCCAAAGCATAATATCGAAGAATGCGTGGAGCGTGACCTGACCTATGCCAGCCCACTCTACGTGTCTGTTCTGCTGGCGGGGACGGATGTCCCCGAACCGATCAAGCAGGATATCTTCCTCGGCGACTTCCCTGAAATGACCGATAAGGGGACTTTCATCATCAATGGGACCGAGCGGGTGGTTGTCTCGCAGTTGATCCGCTCCCCCGGCGTCTACTTCGAAGCGCCCACGGACCGGTCGACCGGACGCCCGCTGGCGATGGCCAAACTCATTCCCGACCGCGGCGCCTGGATGGAGTTCGAGACGCGCAAGAGTGATTACATTATCCTGAAGTTTAACCGCAAGCGCACAGTACCGATCACTGTTTTTCTGCGCGCATTGTCCGCGGTCGATGATGGAGGAACTGAAGAGCCAATCCTGACCTCCGGTACTGACGAGGAACTCATCAGCCTCTTCAAGGATGTGGATAACAACCCGGAGCGCATGTTCGTTCCTTCCACTCTACGGCAGGAACCCGAATGGGACCTTTCCGGAGGACTGACGATCGCCGAAGCAGCGCTGATCGAGTTCTTCAAACGCATGCGACCGGGCGATCCCGCCACTTTGGATAATGCACGCGCCTTCCTGGAAGAGCAGTTGTTTGATCAGCGTCATTATGACCTGGAGCGGGTTGGCCGTTATAAACTGAATCAGAAACTCGATCTGCACATCCCCATCCCGCACCGGACCGTAACCAAAGCGGATGTAATTCGCCTTTTGAGACGGATGATCCTCATTAACAATGGCATCGAGCCGCCCGATGATATTGACCATTTGGGCAATCGGCGGGTCAAGACCGTAGGCGAGCTTATCCAGAATAAACTGCGCATTGGCCTGCGCCGGATGGAGCGTGTGATCAAAGAGCGCATGTCCATCCGCGACCAGGAGCAGCTCTCACCGGTCACATTAGTCAACATCCGGCCGGTTGTGGCTGCCCTGCGCGAGTTCTTTGGTTCAAGCCAACTTTCGCAATTCATGGATCAGACCAACCCCCTGGCTGAATTACGTCACAAGCGTACCCTCTCAGCTCTCGGTCCGGGCGGTTTGCGGCGTGAACGCGCCGGCTTCGATGTACGCGATGTTCACCATTCCCACTACGGTCGTATCTGCCCGATCGAAACTCCTGAAGGTCCGAACATCGGTTTGATCGGCCGCCTGGCATCCTTTGCGCGCGTCAACGAGTATGGGTTCATCGAAACGCCGTACCGGCGAGTTATTAGACAGATGGCTTGTAATGACCCGAAGTTGGAAGGCCGCGTCCTGCGCGAAGATTTGACCGATCTCAAGAGCGGAGAAGTAACAGTTAAAGCTGGAGAGCGCATCACCTCCAAGATGCTCAAGACGATAGCCAAGGCCAAGCGGGATGTAGCCATTGCCCCATTTGTCTCGGATGAATATGAATATCTTTCTGCCGATGCAGAAGACAAGTACGTGATCGCCCAGGCGAATGCAGTGTTGACGGAGAATCGCGAATTCGAGAGTACGCGCATTTCATGCCGCTACCATTCCGGCTTTGTTTTCACGGCACCGGAGAACCTGGATTATATGGACGTTGCTCCGCACCAGGTAGTCGGCATCAGCGCGGCGCTCATTCCCTTCCTGGAACACGACGATGCCAACCGCGCTTTGATGGGTTCGAACATGATGGCCCAGGCTGTGCCGCTGGTGCGCCCGGAAATCCCGATCGTCTCGACCGGTATGGAGCCTTATGCCGCGCTGGATTCAGGTCAAGTGATTGCGGCCGAAGCGGATGGTGACGTGATCTCAGTAACAGGTTCCAGTATCGTTGTCAAAGAGAAGGACGGCAATTCCCACACGTACAACCTGCGCAAATATCAACGCTCGAACCAGTCCACCTGCATCGACCAGCGTCCGGCAGTAATCAAAGGACAGGTCATCCACAGCGGTGACATCATTGCCGATTCTTCCTCAACCGAGAATGGGAAATTGGGCCTTGGACAGAACGTCACCGTGGCTTTTATGTCATGGGAAGGCGCTAATTACGAAGATGCCATCGTCATCTCCGAGCGGCTTGTCCAGGATGATCGCTTCACATCAATTCATATTGAAAAATACGAGGTCGAGGCACGTGATACGAAACTTGGCCCCGAGGAAATCACCCGCGATATCCCGAATGTCGGCGAGGAAGCCATCAAAGACCTCGACGAAAGCGGCATCATTCGCATCGGTGCGGAAGTGGGGCCGAACGATATCCTGGTTGGCAAGATCACGCCCAAAGGCGAGAAAGAACTTACTCCCGAAGAGCGTCTGCTGCGGGCCATTTTCGGTGAAAAATCGCGCGACGTGAAAGATACTTCCCTGCGCATGCCACATGGCGAGCGGGGCAAGGTTGTGGACGTGAAAGTATTCACCCGCGAAGATAATGCTGATCTTTCTGCAGGCGTGGACATGATGGTGCGCGTCTCTGTGGCCCAGCGCCGCAAGATCACTGCTGGTGATAAGATGGCCGGCCGCCATGGCAATAAGGGGGTTGTCTCTCGCGTTGTCCGCGTGGAAGATATGCCGTTTCTGGATGATGGCACACCGGTGGATATCCTTTTAAACCCGACCGGCGTACCAGGCCGTATGAACCTTGGGCAGGTATTGGAAGTTCATTTAGGCTGGGCCGCGCAGAAACTTGGTTTCAGGGCAATCACACCGGTCTTCGACGGCGCTTCGGAAGAGGAAATCGAAGCCGAACTGGCGCGCGCCTGGATGGTGGATTATGCCTGGAAAGAAACTGTCGATACTGCCTGGAACTGGATCAAAGGGCAGGAATACAGCCCGGAGATGATCGAGGATGACGACGAGGTCCGCCGTCTGTATCTGGAGCAGTGGCTGGGTGAGCGCGGTTACGATGTGTATCGATTGAATGAAGTGGACTATGCCCGCCACGCGACAGTAACCGAATGGCTGCGGGATCACGGTTATGAACCGGCAACCATCTTCACTGACGAAATCCCCGTTCCATCACAACGGAAGAAATTTGACCAGAGTGCTGTCAAAGCCTGCCTTAAGCTCTGGCTGCATACCTATGGCCACGATGATGTTCCTGACGGGAAACTGGAAGCCACCATCGCGGCAGTTACACTGGAATGGAGCGTCCCGGCTCCGATCCTGGGCAAGCAGGTCCTGCACGATGGCAAGACGGGCGAACCCTATGACCAGCCTGTGACGGTTGGTGTGATGAGTATGCTCAAATTGCACCACCTGGTCGAAGACAAGGTCCACGCCCGTTCCACCGGACCTTACAGCCTGGTCACCCAACAGCCCCTGGGCGGCAAAGCCCAGTTTGGAGGCCAACGCTTCGGTGAAATGGAAGTGTGGGCGCTGGAGGCTTACGGCGCGGCTTATACCTTGCAGGAAATGCTGACCGTCAAATCCGACGATGTTCAGGGTCGCGTCAACACTTATGAGGCCATTGTCAAAGGCGAACAAATTGAAGAACCAAGCATCCCGGCTTCCTTCCGTGTGCTGGTCAAAGAGTTACAATCCCTTGGCCTGGCTGTAGAGGCCGTCACCGATACGGGCGAAGTCATCAAGTTTGGCAAGGATGAAGAAAAAGTTCATCCGCCCAAGTACACGACCGGCCTGATAGACATCGGTGAAGAACTGGTGAAGGGTACCAAACGCGAAAGAACCCAGTAAATTCCTTGACGGTCTTCCCCCCGTCATGATAAAATTGCACTTCGTTGCCTACATGGGCGGCTGCTTCGCACTGCCCACTGCGTAGTTCGTACGAGTGAGGCCATCTGGCACGTTTGTGATGGCCTCACTTATTGACAAAACCTAGTTCTCAGCAAGGAAAATTTTTCGGAGGCGAACGTGCCCACAATTAATCAATTAATCCGCAAAGGACGTCAGTCAAAGAAAGTCAAGAGCAAGGCTCCGGCGTTGTTGTATACGCTCAATACGAAGAAACAGCGCCGTGTACGCCAGGCCAAGGGCGCGCCGCAAAAACGCGGCGTCTGCACTGTCGTCCGCACCACGACCCCCAAGAAACCGAATTCGGCGCTGCGGAAGATAGCCCGCGTGCGCTTGACCAACGGTCTCGAAATCACCGCTTATATTCCGGGTGAGGGTCACCAGCTACAAGAACACTCTGTTGTACTGGTGCGCGGTGGCCGTGTGAAGGACTTGCCGGGTGTGCGTTATCATATCGTGCGCGGTTCGCTCGATACGACTGGCGTCAACAACCGGAAACAGAGCCGTTCCAAATACGGTGCCAAGCGCCCGAAAGAAACTGCCGTTTAGTAAATTTGTTTGATGGAGTAAAGCCATGCGTCGTGCAAAGCCAGAAAAGCGTGAGATCCTTCCCGATATCCGCTATAACAGTGTAACCATCCAGACCATGATTCATCACATGCTTCACCGTGGAAAGAAAAGCACGGCGACGAGTGTGATGTATGATACTTTAGATATCATCCGCGAGCGCAGCGGTGGCAAAGACCCGGTGGAGATCTTTGACACTGCCATGAGAAATGTCGCCCCCGCCATGGAAGTCCGGCCCCGTCGCGTGGGTGGCGCCACGTATCAGGTCCCGATGGAAGTGCCCCCAGCCCGCCGTACCACCCTGGCAATCCGCTGGGTACTCGATTCATCCAAGGCGCGCTCCGGTAAATCGTTCGCGGAAAAATTGGCGGATGAACTTCTGGATGCTTATAAGAACGAAGGCGCTGCCATTCGCAAACGTGAAGAAACCCATAAAATGGCTGAGGCCAACCGCGCCTTCTCTCATTACCGCATGTAATTGACAGTCCTGAACCTTATCAATTAGGATAGAAAAGCATGGCACGCGCATTCCCGCTCGAACGGTATCGAAACATTGGCATCATTGCGCATATTGATGCCGGTAAAACGACCACCACCGAGCGTATCCTGTTCTATACAGGCAAGACCCATCGCCTGGGCTCTGTTGATGACGGAACGACCGTCACCGACTGGATGGAACAGGAGCGTGAGCGAGGCATCACCATTGTCTCTGCGGCTGTGACGGCGGAGTGGAAGGGCTATCAGGTCAATATTATTGACACTCCCGGCCATATCGATTTCACGGCAGAAGTGCAGCGCTCGCTGCGTGTTTTGGATGGTGGTGTTGTGGTTTTCGACTCGGTTCAGGGTGTGGAACCGCAGAGTGAGACGGTTTGGCGACAAGCCGACCGCTATGGCGTGCCGCGTATTTGTTTTGCGAACAAGATGGACCGCACCGGGGCCTCTTACGAGCGCACATTGGATAGCATCAAGCAGCGCCTGGGAGCCAACCCGATTGCAATGCAGATGCCGATTGGATTGGAATCATCCTTCCTGGGCGTCATTGACCTGATGACGATGAAAGCCGTCTTCTGGGATGATGAACTGGGCAAGGAGCCGCGTGAGGCTGAGATTCCTGCCGATTTGAAGAAGGAAGCCGAAGAGCGCCGCCATACGATGGTGGAGCGGATTGCCGAACTGGACGATGACCTGACGGTCAAGTACCTGGAAGGCAGGGAAATCGGCGTTGAAGAATTAAAAACAGCCCTCCGGCAGGCAGTATTGGAAAGCAGAACTACGCCAGTTTTCTGCGGCAGTTCGCTCCGGAACAAGGGTGTTCAGTTGGTATTGGATGCAGTAATTGACTATCTGCCATCTCCTCTGGAAGTTCCCCCGGTACACGGGACGGACCCCCGGACTGGCGAGGTGGTCGAATTACCGCCTCGAGATGATGCGCATTTGAGCGCGCTGGTCTTTAAAATTGTTACCGACCCTTATGTGGGACGACTTGCCTATTTCCGGGTCTATTCCGGGACCATGAACCAGGGTCAAATGGTCACCAATTCGACGAAAGGGAAGCGTGAACGGATTGGGCGCCTGCTGCGCATGTACGCCGACCATCGTGAAGATGTCACCGAAGTACGGGCGGGAGATATTGTAGCCGCACTGGGCTTCAAGGACACCTTCACCGGTGACACACTGTGTGACAACAGGCTGGTCATGCTCGAGAACATCACTTTCCCGGAACCGGTTGTTTCGGTGGCGATCGAACCCAGAACAACTGCCGACCAGGCCAGAATGGGCGAGGCTTTGCGCAAACTCTCCGAAGAAGACCCGACTTTTCGCGTCCACTCGGATGAGAACACCGGCCAGACGATCATTTCCGGAATGGGCGAATTGCATCTGGATGTGATTGTAGATCGGATGATGCGCGAGTTCCGGGTGCAGGCCAATGTCGGAAAACCGCGGGTGGCATATCGCGAATCGATCACGCGACCTGTGGAAGAGGTTAATTATAAATATGTCAAGCAGACAGGTGGCCATGGCCAGTATGGGCACGTGGTCATTTCACTGGAACCGGGCGCGCGCGGCAGTGGCGTTGTCTTTGAGAATAAAGTTGTCGGTGGAGTTATCCCCCGAGAGTATATTCCGGCAGTAGAAAAAGGCATCAAGGAAGTTGCCGAAAGTGGTGTACTGGCTGGATATCCGGTTGTTGATATAAAGGTGACACTGTTCGACGGTTCGTTCCATGAAGTGGATTCGAGCGAAATGGCTTTCAAGATGGCAGCCACCTTTGCTTTCAAGGAAGGCGTCCAAAAGGGCGGACCAGTCCTGCTGGAGCCAATCATGAAAGTGGAAGCAGTCGCTCCGGAAGAATTCCTGGGCGATATTATCGGCGGACTAAATGCCCGCCGGGCAACCATCCTGGGCATGGACATGCGTCCGGGCAACGCCCAGGCCATCAATGCGACTGTACCACTGGGTGAGATGTTCGGGTATGCAACCGAATTGCGCTCAGCGACCCAGGGCCGGGGCGTGTTTTCGATGGAATTCGATCATTATGCACCTGTGCCAGAGTCTGTGGCGCGTGAAATCCTAAATTCTTAGTTCTTTTATACACCCTAGAAGGAGCAAGAGAAAATGGCGAAGCAGAAGTATCAGCGGACGAAACCGCACATGAACGTAGGGACCATGGGGCACATTGACCATGGGAAGACGACCTTGACGGCGGCGATCACGAAGTACAGCCAGTTCCTGGGGAATGCGCAATATCGAGCGTACGACACGATCGACAATGCGCCGGAGGAAAAGGCGCGCGGGATCACGATCAACATCGCGCACGTGGAATACGAGACGGACAAGCGGCACTACGCCCACGTGGACATGCCTGGCCACCGTGACTACATCAAGAACATGATCACGGGAGCGGCGCAGGTGGATGGCGCCATCCTGGTGGTGGCGGCGCCGGATGGGCCGATGCCGCAGACGCGTGAGCACGTGCTGCTGGCGCGCCAGGTGGAAGTGCCGAGCATTGTGGTGTACCTGAACAAGGTGGACCAGATGGACGATCCGGAACTGCTGGAGTTGGTGGAGATGGAACTGCGGGAACTGTTGAACGGGTATGGCTACCCGGGCGACACGACCCCGATCGTGCGCGGGAGCGCCCTGCAGGCCCTGGAGAGCACTTCGACGGATCCGAATGCGCCGGAGTATGCCAGCATCAAGGAACTGCTGCGGGTGGTGGACGAGTACATTCCGGAGCCGAAGCGTGAGATTGAAAAGCCGTTCATGATGCCGATCGAAGATGTGTTCTCGATCAAGGGACGCGGCACGGTGGTGACCGGGCGTGTGGACCGGGGCGTGATCAAAATTGGTGACCCGGTGGAGATCATTGGCTTGCGTGAGACCCGCACTTCGGTCTGCACGGGCGTGGAGATGTTCCACAAGATGATGGACGAGGGCATGGCCGGAGACAACCTGGGCCTGCTGCTGCGCGGCATCGAGCGCACGGACGTGGAACGCGGCCAGGTGGTGGCCAAGCCCGGGAGCATCACCCCGCATACCAAGTTCACTGCGAAAGTGTACGTGCTGAAGAAGGAAGAGGGTGGGCGGCACAGTGCCTTTTTCAACGGCTACCGTCCGCAGTTCTACATCCGCACGATGGATGTGACCGGCAACGTGGAGCTGCCTGCGGGAGTGGAAATGGTCCTGCCGGGCGACAACGTTGACCTGACCGTGACCCTGATCGTGCCTGTGGCGCTCGAACAAGGTTCCAAGTTCGCCATCCGCGAAGGCGGCCTGACCGTCGGCGCGGGCGTCATCACTAAAATCATCGAATAGTTCGATAGTTAGGTAGAGCAGAATGGCTGGTAAAAAGAAAGACGTCCGCCCGGTGATCATCCTGGCATGTAACGACTGCAAAGAGCGCAACTATGTAACGGAGAAGAACCGCCGCAACGATCCGAACCGCCTGGAGTTCAACAAGTACTGTCCACGCTGTCGGAAGCATACCTTGCACCGCGAAACGAAGTAACCGCGCAGGGGCGCAATTCCTGCACCCGGCGCGCCTAGGCCAGTAGCTCAATTGGTAGAGCTCTCGTCTCCAAAACGAGCGGTTGTGGGTTCAAGTCCTGCCTGGCCTGTAGATACAACGCCGCCCTTCCTTTTCGGCAAATTGTCAGGCGGCGTTGTCACTGTCAATAAGAAGGAGTCTAACGTGGCTGGTAGAGACGATAAACCCAAGCGCGAGAATGCCATCCAGCGTTTCTTTCGCGAAACGATTGGCGAGCTGCGTAAAGTCAACTGGCCCACCTGGCCGGAGGCCCGCCGCTTGACCATCATTGTTATTTTTGTATTGATCTTCATGGCATTGTTCCTCGGTCTGGTGGACTGGGGAGCCAGTAAGGTGCTTGCCCTGATGCTTGGTGCCTGATCTCTCCCGGGAACAGGGCCAACGAGGTTGATGATGTACGATCAAGATCCGGAAGAACAGTTTGAGCAGGAACCGGTTGAATCCGAGGAGAATGGATCTCACTCGGAACAGCCTGTTTTAAGCGAATCAAAGACTGTTCGCCAGGAAACCCCTGTTCTGGGAGAAGATTCTGAATCGATCCCCGAGGGACCAGCCTGGTATGTGATCCATTGCTATTCCGGTTACGAGAACAAAGTGCGCCATAACCTCGAGCAGCGCATCGAGACGATGGGCATGAAGGACAGAGTCTTCGACGTTGTTGTGCCCACCCAGGAAGAGATCGAAGTGCGGGATGGCAAACGACGTACCGTGGAACGCCACATTTTCCCTGGTTACGTGCTGGTCAACATGGCGCTGAGCGAAGAATCTTGGTTCGTGGTACGCAACACACCGGGTGTGACCGGGTTTGTGGGCATGGGTAACCTGCCCACACCCCTGCGCCCCGAGGAAGTGGCTCAGATTCTCAAACGCATGGAAGCCGAGGCGCCGACGATCAAAGTATCGTTCAAGGAGGGAGAACGTGTCCGCATCGTGGATGGGCCGTTCAACGATTTCCGGGGTGTGGTTGCAGAAATTGACATGGAGCGCACCAAGGTGCGCGTGCTGGTCTCGTTCTTCGGGCGCGAAACGCCGGTGGAACTGGACTTTTTGCAGGTGGAAAAAGCTTAATTTGACGGTAACAGGCCGAGGCTTGGTCTGAATCGGTGGGAGGGTGTCCCGTAATCACCCGCTAAAACCACAGAGTGCCGGGGTCAGCCCCCGGTACGAGGAGTAAAAATGGCAAAAAAGATCAAGGCAATTGTTCGTCTGCAGATCGAGGCCGGTAAGGCCAATCCTGCACCCCCCATTGGCCCGGCGCTGGCCGGTCATGGCATCAATATCATGGCCTTCTGCAAGGATTACAACGCCCGCACGTCCAATCGCCCGGGCGAAGTCCTTCCGGCAGAAATCAGCGTCTATACCGACGGTTCGTTTACCTTCGTCCTGAAGACCCCCCCTGCCGCTGTCTTGCTACGCAAAGCCGCCGGCGTGGAAAAAGGTTCGGGCATACCGAACCGTGAAAAGGTCGGCAATGTGACCCGTGCCCAGGTCAAAGAGATTGCGCAGTTGAAGATGAAGGATCTGAACGCGATTGACATCGAAGGTGCCATGCGCCAGATTGAGGGCACTGCCCGTAGCATGGGCATTACCGTCGTTGATTAACCCGGTGGGAGGGTCTGGATATTTTCCCGGCCCGCTTGCACCACAAAGGAGAACTCATGGCAAAACACGGAAAGAAATATCTGGCCGCGGCAGCCAAAGTGGATCTGGATAAATTCTACGATCCCACCGAAGCGGTCAAACTGGTAAAAGAAACTTCGTACACAAAATTTGATTCCACTGTGGAAGTCCACATGCGTATGGGCCTCGACCCCCGTCAGGCTGACCAGCAGGTGCGCGATGTGGTCGTTCTGCCGCATGGCTTGGGAAAGGCCGTGCGCGTACTGGTCTTTGCACAGGGTGACGGCGCAACCAACGCCCGCAACGCCGGTGCCGATACCGTCGCTGATGATGAAGAGACCCTGACCAGGATCCAGAACGGTTGGCTCGACTTTGATGTTGCCATCGCCACGCCAGACATGATGGGCAAGGTAGGTAAACTCGGCCGTGTGCTTGGGCCGCGTGGCCTGATGCCGAACCCCAAGGCTGGCACGGTCGTCGGTCCCGAAGATATTGGCCGCGCAGTGACCGAGTCCAAGGCCGGCCGCGTCGAATTCCGCCTGGACAAGACTGCCAACATCCACGTTTCGATTGGCAAAGCCTCGTTCGATGAGAAAAAGATCTTTGAAAACTTCTCTGCATTGATGGAGGCCATCAAGAAGGCCCGCCCGGCTGCTGCCAAGGGCAATTACATCAAGCACATCACAATGACTTCAACGATGGGCCCCGGCATCAAGATTGATGCCAACCTGGCCCAGTCAATGGAGGAAAGCGAATAGCAACCCCTCGACAAGTTCGGGGCAAGTTATTCGCACCGCCCGAGATCTATTCCTTCGCCGAAGACAGCAGGCGCTCCAAGCAAACTCGAAGAGCTTAATCTCCTGCCCAGGTGAAGACTGGTGGAAACACCCTTCCCTTTCCGGGGAGCAAAAGTCTTTGCCTGGAACGCTCGGGCAAAGACTTTATGATTGGAAAGGAGGTGATATTCTTTGGCAAAATCAAAAGTACTGAAAGAGACCATGCTGACCCAGTATGTTGAGTGGGTTGGCAAGAGCCAGGCTGTTGTTCTGGTTGAGTATTCCGGTTTGAAGATGAGTAACCTGGATGCCATCCGCCTCAAGGTCCGCGAGGTTGGCGGTGAGTTCCATATCGTCAAGAACACGCTGGCCAAACTGGCTCTGGAAAAGGCCGGCTTCAAGGTCCCGGCTGACTATGCAGAAAGGAGCACGGCGATCGGCTTTGCTTTCTCCGACCCCGCCGGGTTCGCCAAGGCGCTCATGGAAGCGACCAAAGGCCTGGAAGCCGTCAAGATCAAAGGTGGTTTCATGGGCGCTGCAACGCTCAAACCCGCCGAGGTCAAGGCGCTTGCCAGCCTGCCACCACTGCCCGTTATGCGAGCGCAACTACTGGGTATTCTGCAGGCTCCCGCCAGCAAACTGGTCCGCACACTGGCCGAACCTGGCCGACAGGTGGCCTATGTGGTCAGGGCGTATTCCGAAAAGGCCGCGCCTGTTGCGGCTTAGAACCCGTAGTAACGAGCAGTCGTTATTACTTCAACAACAAACTATTTCATAGAAATCTGAAGGAGATTTACAATGGCTGATCTGGATAAAATTGTCGAACAGTTGAGCGGACTCTCGGTCCTCGAAGCTGCTGAACTGGTCAAGAAATTGGAAGAGAAGTGGGGCGTTTCCGCCGCCGCTCCCATCGCCATGGCTGTTGCCGGTGCCGCTCCTGCGGCTGCTGCTGAGGCCGTCGAAGAGAAGACGGAATTCGACGTCGTCATCAAGGATCCTGGCCCCAAGAAGATCGAGGTCATTAAGGTCATCCGCCAGTTGGTCAACCTGAGCCTCACCGAGGCCAAGGCCCTGGCCGAGACTGCTGACGGCAAAGTGATGGCCGCAGTCGGCAAGGATGCCGCCATGGACGCCAAGAAGAAGTTGGAAGAAGCCGGCGCCGTCATCGAAGTCAAGTAAGTTTTTGACGTATGCCAACCAAAAAGGCGACCCTCTCACGGGCCGCCTTTTTGATTGGTATGAATAAATTACTCGGCTACAAAATCTTTTCGATACACAAGAACATCTTGTATCACCTGGAAATCGAATGACTCGTAAAGCCGAAAGGCGGTATTTCGAAATGTGTCAGTTTCAACAAAAATATTTTTCGCTCCAAGAGATTGAAGGCGATGCAATCCCTCCGAAAGAGCAACACGCCCCAGGGCATATCGGCGAAAATCTTTATGGCAACCTAATGGTTCAACCCGCCCGTCAAGGGAATATTCATCGAACCAGCAAATACAAAAAGCAGCCAATCGGCCATCAGGAGATTCTACGACGATGTCTAAATCGGGTTTATAAGCAGGGTGTTTAAGGGTGCGTTTCCGCCAATCTACTGTCATGTTTTTAGTTTCAAAAACAGATCGGTGAAGTTCAACATAGCTTTCAACTTCCTGTTCCCCTGCCAGTGGACGAACAATAAAGCCCAATGGAGGTCTGTATATTTTTACAGGCGTTTGAATTGAACGCCGCATAAGCACTTTAGACGACGAATCTTCACCAACATCCGCTTGACATTTAAACCCTGCCTTTTCCAAATCATGAATACGTTCAACTTGCCTGGAAAAAACATTTACGAACCATACAGAATGTCCATATGGAGTATTAATCACTGCACAGGCACGGCGATCTGCCCACGCCAGGATTTCCGGATGCAAATTTAATTCAACGGCAGGATGGCAAACATAGTCAATCTCCCAAAAAGGTGTCTGGAGTACCGCCCATGCAACAAGTTGTTGTTTCTCATTGAACCACAAGCCAATATTCTCCGGGTTATCCAAGGCCCAAGAACTGAGCCGATAAGGCAAGTCAGTGACATGCAGATTTTCTTCTGCAAATTGGCCCGCCAAAGCAGACATCAGGTATTTATCCGCCTCGCTCGAAAAAGGATGTTGAACAATTTTCATAGAGTACCACACCTTTAGGAAAAATATAGGTTCTGCGAGCGAGGCTCTCAAAACCTACATTATTTCAATCTTTCTTCTCTTTTGAGAATGGAGGCAAGAGAAACGGGTTCTAAAAACAGCTACTTTTAGAAAACCTTCAATGAATTAATATTATTTTATCGGCGGAATGGATCGTAATCCGGATTCGTGCCGGCCCAGATGCAGGCCGGCTGGGCGAACAGGTTGCACTGCATGCCAAGCGAACAGCGATGAGTCAGCACCCGCGGCGGGTCGGGCAGGAAATCAGCCGGGTGAAGAATCTCGGCCTCCAACGCCACTTCCTGTTTGACGTGGTCGCAGAAACAAATCTTGCTCACTTCCCATGTCCATTCAGCCATAACACACCTCCAGGATAACGATAATTCTAGATCAGGCAGGATAATTTATCCAGTGACAGGTATCATATGTTGGCACGACGATTCACTTATTTTGGACAATATAAGTCCATTATTATTGATGGCTGCAGTCTGACCTGGTTCGCTGTGTGCTATTTTGCCTGCCCTTCTTCGGGAGCATTGCTCGCTTCAGCATCAATGATCTCGCCAGCTTTTTCCTTCTCCTTCGGAGCGTCCCGCCAGGTGCCGGGGATCACATTATGCAAAGCATTGGTGTGTTCCCGGACAACCTCCTCGGGGCAAAGCGCCACGAACAGCGTGGTGCCCAACCAGATTACTGCCGCATCATCCAATGCGCCGATAATTGGAAACACCGCGCCGGGGATCAAGTCCACCGGTGAGATAACGTATATGGCCACTGCAATAGGCAGCAGTTTCAATAAGAAGTTGACGCGCCGGTCGCCGATCAGGCGCAGGATGAGTTTGATGCGCAGAACCAGGTCTTGGAAGAAGCCGCTGTTCTGGCTGCCAATAATGTCATGTTTATTTGCCATTTGGATCTCTCCTCGCTAAATCAAATCATCAAATCCATGGCGGAGATGAAACCGTCCGCGGCCCCGCCGTTGATCCATAGATGTTGGTATATACGGGAAAGCTGCCTGGTGGATTCATCCACAAAACGATCCATCTCAGCGCTGGAAAGATAGATGTAAGGACGGCTATACGCTCTTTGCACTCCCTCGTCAGTGCGCTGGTAGTCCTGTTGGAATCGGGGGCGATATTGCCCACCGCGAAGCGTTCTGGATCCAGGGTCGGGAGCAGGTCAAGCAGGTTTTCAGCAATCCGCAGGTGAGTGATCCAGGTTGCCATTTCCGTATTATACAGGATGTGGAGTACAATTTGAATCCTCAATCATCAATCGCAAACCAAAAACCGGGAGTTCCCCATGCCTCTGAATGTAGAGAAGATCCGCGCCATCTGCTTCGACGTGGACGGTACCCTGAGTGACACCGATGATATGTTTGTCCAGAAGTTGGAGCGCATCCTGCGCCCCATCCGCCTGCTCCTTCCTCAACAGGATCCTCACCGCGCCGCCCGGCGTCTTGTGATGTGGTCCGAAGCTCCCGGCAATTTCCTGGTCGGCATCCCCGATACGCTTGGCGTGGACGATGAGATTGCTGCTGTTATGGAATGGCTCAACCGTCATCGTCCGCGTCCGATGAAGAACTTCCTGCTTATTCCCGGCGTCAAGGAAATGCTTCGATCGTTGTCCGCGCGTTACCCGCTGGCGGTTGTCAGCGCACGTGAAGCCAACAGTACACACCTCTTTTTAGACCAATTTGAATTAACGTCTTTCTTCCAGGTAATTGTCACAGGGCAGACCGCCAAGCACACCAAACCCTATCCTGACCCCATTTTGTATGCGGCAAAAGCATTGAATGTTCCGCCCGAATCCTGTTTGATGGTCGGTGATACCAACGTGGACATGCGCGCCGCGAGCGCTGCCGGAGCCCAGAAAGTGGGTGTGTTATGCGGCTTCGGGGAGGAACGCGAACTCCGCCAGCGCGGTGCGGATATGATCCTGGCCACCACGCCGGAACTGGTACAGGTGCTCGAAGAATAGCACCGATAAACCGAAACAAATTCCCTGTGGCAACGTATATCCTGGTAGAAACCGAGGCCGGTTCACGAACGCCGGCTTTTGCATATAAGAAAGGAGAATTCCATGTTCCGCAAAATGATCCCCATCATTCTAATTCTGACCCTTGTCCTATCCGCTTGCAGTCTCCATATCGACCTACCGGTTACGCAGAAGGTCGGACCGACTGTGACCGACGATATCAATGTGCCTCTACCCGGTTCCACTCAGACCGTGGATTTGACCTTGAAATTTGGGGCAGGCACCCTGAAACTGCATCCCGGTGCCAGCGCCCTTGTCTCCGGGACGGCCACTTATAACGTCAGCGACTTCAAGCCAACGGTGACCGTCAACGCTTCAACCGCCTCCATCGTGCAGGGTAATTGGCGGTTGACCGGTATCCCGGACATTTCCAACATCAAGAATGAATGGGACCTGGCACTTGGCACGGCCCCGATGAACCTGACGATTGACGGTGGAGCCTACCAGGCTGAATACGAACTTGGCGGTCTGGCGCTGACCAACCTGGCCATCTCGGATGGCGCCGCAGACACCAAATTGAACTTCGCCACTCCCAACCTGTCTGAATTGTCGCTCCTGAGCTACAGTACCGGCGCATCCAATGTTTCCCTGACCGGACTGGGGAATGCCAATTTCGCTAGCCTGGAGTTCGACAGCGGAGCGGGTAATTACACACTCGACTTTTCCGGGCAATTCCAACGCAACGGCAGCGTCCACATCGGGACGGGCGTCAGCAACCTGACGCTGGTCATCCCCTCCGGCCTCCCCACCCAGCTCACAGTGGATGGCGGACTGTCAAACGTCACGCACGATTCCGGCTGGACCAGGAACGGCAATGTTTACTCGCAAACAGGTACCGGGCCGCAATTGACCATTGTCGTCGAGATCGGGGCCGGGAACCTGACCATCACCCACTAGAAGCCTCCCAGCCTCCCCCAATCCACAGGAAGTGTCTCGAACGCAGCTGTGGGATTTGGGGGAGGTGCCCCTTAGGAGTAGAGAGAGACGGTTGAGGGGCTAAGAAATGACGCACGAACGCACCAGTACCAATATCGAGAAACAAATACCCTATTACTTACATAGGCCATTTTAACAACAATGAAGAACTCCTTGAGCAAAATAGGGTTCTGAGGAAAAATATTCGTTCTTCTGGGGGTATGGTAGACTCTAATGGTGAGTCAACCAGCTCTTCTTTGAGGCGACAGGGAACTCTGAATGGATTGCAGAATGCTGGCTATTGTTTCAAATACGATTTTTCCCAATGAGATGGATATGTGATGGCAGGAATGAAATCTAGCCTCATTGACTTAGCGGAAAAATTATGGCCCAATCGTGAGAAGCGCTACCCTCGCGGGTCCATTCTGTGTTGGCAGGGTGACCCTGTAGATAGGATTTACATCATTTTAGATGGAGCAGTAAAGGTATCATCCATTTCCCTGGAAGGAAGGATCTTTTCTTTTGGCATTCTTGGCTCGGGGCGCCTGGTTGGCGCTCAGGCTTATTTGCTGGATGGTATTCACGAGTCCGTTGCAGAGGTGGTCGAGGCCACGGAACTGATTGCCTTGCCTTTGGATGAGTTCGATCACGCACTCATCACCTCTCAGGGTTTTTCTTCTGCGGTAATGAAGGAACTGGCACGCGATGCCAATGAAATTGCTGACAATGTCCGTAATCTTAGTTTCTTGGATGTACAGCAGCGCTTGAAACACAGCCTGACAAACCTTGCGCAGGAACATGGTTTGGCGACAGACAAGGGGATTATTATCAATTTGGATATCACTCAGGATGAATTTGGAGCCATGGTATCTGCCAATCGTACTACCATCGCCTATTGCATGAGTGAATTAAGGGCTGAGGGATTCTTGTGGAAAGACGGACGCCATCTGGTCATCATTCCACCGGAACAACTGGAAATATTGGACGCCCTGACGACCGCGGTTCGAGATGGAGATGATCTGGATGCAGAAAAATGGGCGAATCAGGCCATCGCCCATGGGATTGACACACTCAAAGTCTTGGAAGCCTTGACCACAGGGATGAAACAAGTCGATAGGGAATTTTCGCATGGGGAAATAGATCTGCCCGATGTTGTTCTAGCGGCAAGTGCCATGAAAGAAGCCCTGCCCATCATCGAAGCGAATATTGAACTCGAACACAAACAGGAGATTGTGGTCGGCACAGTGGTCATTGGGACCGTTTTTGGAGATATTCACGATATCGGCAAGACGATCGTGGCCATGCTCCTGCGGGCCAGGAATTTCCGGGTCATTGACTTGGGAGTGAGTGTGACACCAGAGCAATTCGTGGAAGCCATCCACCAGTTCAAACCAGATATTCTGGCCCTGTCTGCCCTGACCACCGTCTCTTCCCTGGAACTCGACCCGGTTATTAAATTACTTAACGAAAAAGGGGTGAGAAGTAAGATCAAGCTCCTGGTGGGCGGCGGCGCAGTGAGCGAAGAATATGCCAGGCGCATCGGTGCAAATGGCTATCATGCCACGGCGCGAGGGGCAGTTGAGATGGCCTGGCATCTGTGTACAAAAGATAGAGCTTCCCTTTAGCATCATCCTTGTGAGAAATCCATAAGTAAATATCCAGGGACTGTCGTCCAGACGACAACCTTCCGGACGGTTTTCTGCAATAATGAGGACAAGAAACCTTCTCAAGGAGATATATATGCCTGGAAAATACACGGAAATATCGAAGGCCATTGTGGAAGGGGAGGATGTGATCGCCACCAATCTGGTGAAGGATGCCCTGGCAGAGGGTCTGCCCCCGCTGGACATCCTGAATCAGGGCGTGGTGGCCGGGATCACCAAGACCGGTGAGCTGTGGAAAGCCAATACATATTTCCTGCCGGATGTGATTCTCTCGGCAGATGCCTTCAAGGCTGCCATGATTCCCCTGGAACCTAAACTCAAGGCAAGCCGGGGAGGCCAGCCGCTTCACAAGTTCGTGATCGGAGTGGTCCAGGGTGACATGCACGACCTGGGCAAGAGCCTGGTGTGCGCCATGCTCATCTCTGCCGGCTTCGAGGTCATCGACCTGGGCATCGACGTGCCCAAAGAGAAATTCATTACCGCGGTCAGGGAGCATAAACCCGCCATCCTGGGGCTGGGGGCGTACATGAGCACCACCATGCTGGAGATGAAAGACGTCATCTCTGAGTTGAAGAAGCAGGGTTTGCGGGATGGATTGAAAGTCATGGTCGGGGGGGTGCCCACCAGCCAGGAGTTCGCCGATGAGGTAGGCGCCGACGCCTGGGGGAAGGATGCCATGCTGGCCATGCAAAAAGCGCTTGAACTGGTAGGAGGTAAAAATGGCTAACCCAACTCTCGAAATGCTGCATGGCCTGCTCTACAGCAAGGGCCTGCGGTTCGGTCACCCCAGCGGCCTGGCGAGGATCATCGGGGCAATGACCGGCGGTGTGATGGATGTGGTGCCCGTCATGGGAGGGCAAATCCATGACCATGGCATGACGGTTGCCAGGGTACCTGCAGGTCTGTACTACTGGAATGCCGAACTGTTGGTGGACACCCACCTGGCGGTCAACCGCTGGTATGCCTTCGATGGAAGTGGCGTGTTAGGTGATACCTACAACTTCGAGGTCGAGGCGCTGGGTGCGAAGATGATCTACAGCGACAACGCCATGCCGACGGTGGACGTCAGCAACCCGCTGATCAAGGAGCCATCCGACCTGGATAGGATCGGTCCGCTTGACACCAGCAAAGGACGTATTCCCATGGCGGTCGAGATCGGGTGTCTTATCAAAAAGAAGATTCCGGGTCCCTTTACGTTCGGGTTTTTCTGCTCGCACTGGAGTTTGATCTGCCAGGCGATGGGCTACCCCAGGGCCGTCCGGGCACTGAAGCGCGATAGAGGCTTCGCCACGGCGCTGTTCGATTGGGCCAACGATCAGGTGCTCCTCCCGTTCATGCGGGCCTATGCCGAGGCCGGGGTGAAGAATACCACCGGCGCCGATGCCTGGGCAGCTTTCCCCGACCTGACCCCCGAACTGATGGAGGAGTGGGTGCTGCCATACGCCAAGAAACTCGGCGATCAATGTAAGAAGGAGTTGAAGTTGAATGTTGCGGCCGGCGCAGGAGCCGCTGGCTACTGCGAGGAAGACCCGGCCAAGTTCGACAAGGAAATGATGTTCAAGTGCCTGGCTGTGGCTATCAAGACCTTCCCCATGAAGGTGGCGCCTTGTGCCATGGGCCGCACGCAGGACTGGGACATGCGCTGGCTGCGTGAGTTCGCCGAGAAAGAAGGCAAGGATGGGAAAAAAATACCGGTGATGCCCGAGCTGAACGCGCGCTACGTGCGCGATAGTTCTCCCGAGCAGATCGCGGCCAAGATCGCCGAATGGATAGATATCCTGGGCCGTGATGGAGGCTGTGTGCTCTTCCTCGGTAATGTACCGGCCGACACACCTCCGCTAAACATCCACACCGCGGTCAAGGCTACTCACACGTTGGGAAAATATCCCATCGCTGCCGATCTGTCTTCTATCAAGGTCGAACCGCCGATCTACCAGCCATTCGACGAGTGGCTTAAAGGCCAGCCGGAAGCGGACATTATCTTCAAGGCGCGCGAATGGAAGCCTGAGAACAAGAAGGTATTTGCATAAAAGGAGAAACTATGTCTGAAAAATACGCAGAGATTTTGAAGGCCATCGTGGATGGGGAAGATGTCATCGCTGCCGATCTGGTGAAGGATGCCCTGGCAGAAGGACTGTCAGCGTTGGACATACTGAATCAGAGCGTGGTCGCCGGGATCACCAAAACCGGAGAGCTGTGGAAAGCCAACCAATATTTCCTGCCGGACGTGATCCTCTCGGCGGATGCCTTCAAGGCAGCCATGGTGCCCCTGGAACCCAA
>Ga0209777_10001139_pt1 | contig 40011 bp, 38 predicted proteins | sample FrelakmetHBP12HB_FD_187147 | JGI IMG/M metagenome (GOLD analysis project Ga0209777, IMG submission 187147) | Freshwater lake sediment microbial communities from the University of Notre Dame, USA, for methane emissions studies -HBP12 HB (SPAdes)... | ecosystem: Environmental > Aquatic >...
GTGGCTCAGTCTCGAACCCGCTCGACCTGCTATCCTCGCGGCCGCTTCTAAACATCTCCTATTTGGTAACTATCTTTATGTGGTTCTCTTCAGCCAACATTCTTAAAAGGAGATCTTGTACTGTTCCGGCCCCCGGCGTCGCAACGTGCTTGCCGGCTAGTTCGGCCAGTTGCGTAATGCCCCCGCTAGGTTTCACAACTACCGCAGACCCTTCGTTATTGACACCTGCTATGACGTTGATCTTCACGTCGTCGTTGATCGCCTTAAGCAGCGCTGGTGCAAGCCCTAAGTAGCCCATGTCGATGTCTCCGGTCTTGAACCCCTCGACGAGGGCAACTCCGTTGGCATAGTGCTTAACGACGACGTTCAATCCGAGACTGCTATAGAAGCCCTTATCCAGCGCTATCACAGCGGCGAGTTTGTGACTGTCGGTTTGGAGCAGACCGAGCTGAACGGTAGCGTTCACGGCAGGCGGCTTCCAGTTCGGGTCGGCGGCGAGTTTTGCGTGTACGGTGTTCACGTAGTCGCTTAGTACGAACGTGTCGAGAAACTGGTTCATGCTGGAATTTCCCAAAGCACCGACGTTTGCGCTCAGGTAAGACGCGTTTGCGAGCCCTCCGTAGACCTCACGTACGGCTTTGGTGCTCGGCATATCAAAGTACTTCGTGTGATTGAGCGATTCGCGAGCGGTGTTATAGTCCACGCCTGTATCATTCATGAGGTACTGAATGGTCTCATTGTAGTTTTTGGGGTCGTTTATAAACTGCGTTGCCTTGACATGTGCCCACACCATTCCGAGCACGGTATTATTGTCGAGCTTTGCAAGTGCGTTTTGTGATACTGCGATGATACAGCAGGGATTATCGGGCCAGATCGCGCCCGAATACGCGAGTATCGTTCCTGTGCCGTCAAGCGCCACTTGTGATGGAATTGGCTCCCACGCTACAAATGCGTCGATATTGTTCGTTTGAATCTGCTGGGTCATGTCGCCCGTACTCATAAAAATCTCATGTATGGCTCTATCCTGTTGTGAGGGCTGCGTGAGGCACCCACCGGCGACGAGGACTCCTAGACACACAAAGATCACTGCAACAACGAGTTTTGCGGTCATTTTTCTCTTATTGTACTCCTGTCCTGTTAGTGATTAATGTTGCGCATTGCAGAGCTCAGCGCCAAGGGTTTGCTTGCGACTCTCAGGTTCCACGCGCCGCACTTCTTGTTTCAGATTCTGGGCCTGCGGTAGGGAATCTGTTTGGGCACCACAAGTGATGATTAAGTCGTTTGCGTAGAGGCCTGAACCCTACGGACTACCTCTATGATGGACTAAAACTACGATGGGAGCGTATAAGGATTACGCGCTTTTTGCCGTTCTTTGCTTATCTACACAGTCGCATTATTTTGAAGCTATTTGTGCCGCAGCCGATGTGAGCACAAACCGCAAAAGCTAATATCAGACCCCACAGTCAAAGAGTGGTGAATTCTATGACGAAAAAGACCATCATCCTTCTGATATGTGCTGTGCTGCTCGTTTCCGCGTTAACGGCGGGCTGCACGTCAAACGTAGGGAATACAACGCCATCAGCTTCTCCGACAAACACGTATGATAGTACGAGGGGCTTTATCATCAAGTACCCGTCAGATTGGACTAAGGAAGAGCAGAGTTCGTTGGTCCTTTTTGTAACGCCAACGAACAAAGCCACGGAGAACTTAAACGTCCAAGTTATGAATCTGTCCGCAAACCGAACGCTTGCGACCTTAACCGAAGACCTCAAGTCAAGCGCACAGAGCAGCGAAAACTTCACGCAAATTGAGGCGACAAACACAACGCTTGCCGGGCTTCCCGCGTACAAGATCGTATATACGGCAACAGTTGACGGAGAGCATTTGAAAGTGCTTCAAACGTTGACGGTTAAAGACGGCAAAGCTTACATAATTACTTACAAAGCGGTCCCTAGCAACTACGATAAGTACGTAAGCGCTGCGCAGCAGATGATCGACTCGTTCCAGATTAAGTAACACAATCTGACTGCGATCAGACGACTAAGAATTAGCTTGGCTTTTGATACGTTGCTGAGTGCATAATACGTTTAAAGGTGATCTAACGGCTAACTTTGAAATAGCATACCTCTATATTCCAGTCAGCATTATCGCTGCAATTTTGTACCTTCTCATAGACAAGCAGCCTCGGACGAGGCATCGCATGATAGAGGTATCTCTGCTCTCCTTCTTAGTGATAAGCGTCGGGATCGCTTCTTTTGTCGGCTTTGTTGGACACGCCTTTCTCGCTGATAGAATCGCTGTAGAAATCGGATGGGCGACGGCAAGCCTGTTCCAGCAAGAAGTCGCCTTTGCCAACCTGGCCATTGGGATTCTGGGCGTCACTTGCATCTGGCTCAGAGGCAACTACTGGATCGCGACGGTGGTAGCGGCAACGGTATTTCTGTGGGGGGCTGCCTATGGGCACATAATGGATATCATTGTGCACGGCAATTATGCCCCTGGTAACGCTGGCGGAGCTCTTTACGACGATATTCTAGTGCCGCTTATCACAATCGTCCTGTTGGCTGCATACATGTGGACAGCGAGGAACGTCAAAGAGGGCATATAACGTCCTGTGAGTATTCATAGAGCGATATGTCCACCCATGACAAATCCTGAGGCGCCATGATGGAAAATAACGCGGCCGTTAGTGGCAAGCCAACGTCTTTGTTTCGTTCTTCCCTCCTCTCTATCACTTTCTACGGGGCGTACTCTATCCGGATCGGCTGAGCGATTGGTGTAATTAAGGCAACCGGGGATATCCTAGGGGAATTAGGTCGGTCGGGCCGCTGCCCTACGCAGCCTGGTTTCGCCCGCTCAGTCTGGCATCCTCTTCTCGTTGCGCTCCCGCTTTCGTCCCGCGATTATGGCAATACATACAAGGGTCCGTAGGCGAGCACCAGCCACAGCGCGAAGGCAGTAAGTAAAAAGCCCACGGCGGCCCCCGCAAGCGCCTGAGAGACAGTGTGTTTCTGGAGGTAGACTCTGCTCCATATAACGGGCGGCAAGAGCAACCCAAGCAGCGCGCCCCAATAGCCAAAGACAAATATAAGCACGGTGGTCGGTCCTGCGATGCCCATCGTGTGGATGCTGATTTTCCACCGCAGATTGACGAAGAAGAGGAAAAACGTACCTGCAAAATAGCCAAACATGACTACAGTCGAGAGCAGGGGCGCGCGAATGATCAGCAAGACCGCGGTGCCGACAAGATACGAAACGGCCGCCAAAAGCAGTGGATGGTTCCTGTCAGTTCTCTTAGGCACGTCCATGTCGTGCACATTCGTTCTCCTCGCCCAAACGATCAAGATGCCAAAAGGCACAATTGCGGCAAAAAGCGTCGTGAGGAACGTTAATGCGACGAAGGACAGACCGTTTGACAGGGAGTAGTTGATGAGCGCGAACGTGAGCACAGCCATGACTGGCGGAATCGTAGCGTTAGAGATTGTGACGGCCCACTTACGCTTTTTACGATCAGCGGCCGTGATTTCCCCGTTGAGCACGCGCCGTCATATGAACACTGCAGCGGTTTAAAGCTTCGGGTTTGTGATGCTGTGTTCTCGGCGAAGCGCCCCTACTTCTGTCACGCGGTCTGTGATCACTTCTGATACACTAGGACGGCAATCGCCAAAACAAACAAAACGATAGCCACGCTGGAAAGCAGACTAAACCCGCTGATCACCTGCGTATAAGCATTGAGTGCGATCGCTGCAAGCATCAGTATGATGGCCACTTTGGCTCTTGTTTTCATAGGGGCCCTCAAATGTGTCCCTATTTTCAACAGAGTGCCATAACAGGAGCACCTCCCCAGCAAAAACGTTTCGAAACGCAACGTTTGCCACCAGCACAGAATTAGAGTGGCTACACAAATAGGGAGCAGCGCTCATATTAGCAACGCTGATCGCCGCATTTATCTTGGGTGAGCTTTTAATTGGATTGTTCTTTCTATTCTTGTTGCCAGTATAGGGTGTGAGATATGGTATTCGCAGAATTCGCTAACCTCGGCTTCTGGTCTACGGTCGCCTTGGTATCGCTCGCGATGTTCCTGTTAATGATGCTGTGCGTCTTTGTCGTGATACTCGCAGCAATGTAATAGCAAACGGAAGCGATACGGCCGCTTTTCATTTGTCGTGGTCCCTGCTGTTACGTTCGCGATACCCATCGGTTTGATAATCGGCGCGCTCATTATCTTTTTATTGATATGACCGACTGCCGACGCTGCTACAAATATGTCAAGTGTTAGCTACGCGGCGACCAGGACCGGGTCCCATATTGTGATCAGTACCGCCGCCTGCGCCGCGTATTCGTGACGTGAAGATAGCTAGCCGACACATACACTAGAACGTGCAGCGGCCCCCCCTCGTTTATTTAAGGGTTCCGTTTGGAAGCCAGATCGTGCGTCCCCCGCTCGTTGCGAGACCGGGAATATGGGCGCACTTTCGCGTCGCGCTGTCGCTGATATACCCCCCCCTAGTTGCATTAGTGTCCCGGGACTAGGAGCACGCTGCGCGGTTTATTGCCTTTCGCTTTGCGATCCGCACCCTGTTTGTGTGGCACTCGAGAGTGCATAGGTGACGGTGCCGGCGTACCGTGGCTGGTACTTGTAGGTGCCGACTGCCATTTCCTTCCGCGTGATGTTGTACCGTCCGGTGGCGTTGGTGGTGGCGTTCTTGTGGGCGTTCACCCAAGTGGTGCCGTTTTAGCGGTAGAGCTTGACCGTCTGTGTAGAGATGTCGCTTTGGTGAGGTTTGAGGTGAGCTATCCCTTTATCGTGAAGTTCGTGTTAATGAGGCTTATTCATGTTGCCAGCGATTTGCTCTTCTAAAAATCGAATTCGATAGGACGTCAAAATTCGTTGGACATGACCTCCAGATAGTTGCTATAAATAAAAAAGTACAGCAGCCAACTAACAGCTTTTTCTGTTTATTTTTTTATGAAAAACGCAGAGAGGCTTTTTTGCGAAGATTGATGCGCAAAGTTTAAGTTGAGAATAGAAACACCTATTTATATTCAACGTGGGCGTTATGTGCCGGTCTCTCCTCCCCGGGACGCTGCATAACGCGCCCCCGCTTGGTAAAGTCAAATCGAAAAAACAGGAGCTGATTCAAAGAAATGCCCTATAAAGACGAAACACAATGTCTCGAATACGACAAGGCGTACAAACGGAAGCGACGTTCTGAGGGTTGGACGAAAAAAGGGGTAGACAAACGTCTAACCGACATCGAAGTGGAGACTGCTGAAGACCTACGCGACCTGCTCAACAAGGTCGTCGCGGAAACGCGCGACGCGGATAGCGCATCCCTTTTTATAGCATCAGAGCTCATTTGCTAGGCATATGGAACTAAGGAGCAAGGAGATAACGAGGGGGCTCGCACGCGCGCCCCAGAGAGCCCTCCTGAAGGCGCTCGGCCTGACAGACGACGATCTCGAACGCCCGTTTGTCGGCATCGCCAACGCGTGGAACGAGATCGTTCCTGGACACCTTCATCTACGGGATCTGGCCGAATTCGTGAAAAAGGGCGTGCACATGGCGGGCGGCATCGCGTTCGAGTTCGGCACGATCGGCATCTGCGACGGCATCGCCATGGGTCACGCAGGCATGCGGTACGCCCTCCCGTCCCGTGAAAACATAGCAGACTCCATCGAGTTGATGGCGCAGGCGCACCAGTTCGATGGGTTGGTCATGGTGGGGACATGCGACAAGATCGTTCCAGGCATGCTGATGGCGGCGCTGCGGCTTGACCTGCCTACCATGGTGGTGACCGGAGGGCCAATGCAGGCCGGGCACTACCAAGGCACAGACCTCACCCTCGTCTCGACGTTTGAGGGGGTCGGCTGTGTACAGGCGGGTACGATGACCGAAGCGCACCTTGAGGAGCTTGTCAACCGGGCGTGTCCTGGATGTGGCAGCTGCCAGGGCCTGTACACTGCCAACACCATGGCCTGTTTGACAGAGATCTTGGGACTCTCGCTCCCCTATTGTGCGACGGTGCCCGCGGTCGACGCGAGAAAGAGGCGAATCGCTAAGGACACCGGCAAGCGAATCATCGATCTTATTCGTGACGGGGTCGCGCCGCGTTCCATCGCTACAGAAGTCTCTTTTCGCAACGCGATCACGCTCGACATGTTAATCGGCGGCTCCACGAATACGGCGCTGCACCTTCCGGCAATCGCACGCGAGGCGGGCATAAAAATCCCCCTTACGCTCTTTGACGAACTGAGCGCGCGAACGCCGCACATCTCGTTCATGAATCCAAGCGGCCCTTACACGATGAGTGACCTCGACGCGGCCGGTGGCATCCCTGGCATCATGAAGCGCGCGCGAACGCTGTTAAGTAACGAGATGACATGCTCAGGCAACACCATCTACGAAATCGCCGACGACGCCAACATCTACCGTGATGAGGTCATACGCCCTCTCGACGATCCGGTGCACACGACTGGCGGGATAACGGTGCTGTACGGAAACCTTGCTCCTGATGGCGCCATCGTCAAGAGCGCCGGCGTGAGCGACGACATGCTGCGTTCTACAGGAGCGGCACGAGTCTTCAACTCTGAAGACGAGGCGATGCGGGCCATTCTGGCTGGCTCTGTCGATGAAGGGCACATCGTCGTCGTGCGTTACGAAGGACCGAAAGGCGGGCCTGGTATGCCTGAGATGCTCGCGCCAACCTCGGCGCTCTCGGGAATGGGACTCAAGGTGCCACTCATCACCGATGGCCGTTTCTCAGGCGGTACGAGAGGCGCTGCGATCGGACATATCTCGCCGGAAGCGGCTGAGGGGGGTCCGATAGGGCTCCTGCATGACGGCGACGCGATCACCATTGACATACCGAACCACCGGCTCACTGTGCATCTTACGGACGAAGAGCTCGCGGCGAGAAAGGCCACATGGACGCCACCGCAGAAAGACGTTGGCGGCTATCTGAGACGCTATGCGGCGTCAGTAAGTTCGGCAAGCCACGGAGCCATACTACGGGAGCCGGGTGAGACAGAGGAAAAGTAACGGTATCACTTGGCAACGCGGTAGACGTATGCGTCACCAAAATTCGTCACCCTGACGTACCCGTTTGATCTCATGTAGCTATCGAGGGAGTTTCGGTCGCTATAGCTGAGGCTCGCGGAAAGAATCGCGTAATTGTAGAAGCTTTTGTCGCTCTGAATAGCTGACTGCAACGTAGCGGTGCTGTTCGACACCTCATCCCGGTACGCCATAGGGGTGGCGTCGAACGCCGACGGGTTTGCGGCGTAGAAAAGCGCGATGCGTTGCGAAGAACTCGCGTTTAGATACGGGTCCTTCGGATTGACGTTGGCGAAGAAAGCGAGCCTTGTGTGGTTGCTTGGAATCTGCCCTACGTACTTGATTGCGTTGAAGTCATCTCGTTCGAGCACGGATTGATATTTATCCGTCATTACCGCCCCTGCAGCGTTGGTGAAAATGAGGAGCACTATCAACACGACGGCGGCGACCCGACCAGGGGAGATGAGCGCCGACCGACGTCCGAGCGATCGCTCTATCGTGGAGACGCCGAGCGCGGCAGCAGGTATGAGCACCGCCTGAGCATACGCCACCCCGCGCCCGCGGAAGATCTCGGCGGTCGCTGCATCTAATGAGAAATAGAGCGTCGAAAAGACCCAGCCCGCAAATATGCCTAAAACGAACGCGAGCAGGACGAGATGTGGGAGCTCCCACTCGTGTGTCTCGATTAGAGAACCTGCCAGCCCGACGATCGCGAGCGCGGCGACGAGCGGCGTGACGTAGAGGAGGATGTACGTCGGGTCGGGATATGCCAGTTGGAGCGCAAGGAAAGGAAGAACGGCCTGCATCGCAAACGGCACTGCGCTGTTGGTGATGAGGCCTGGTGTGAAGCTAGTCGGCACGCCACGAACGAGGAACCGCCACGCAAAGAGCATAAGCCCAATCGCATACATGGGGATGGAGGCAAACGCCGTGAGAGCATTTTGCCGTTTCATGAGCTGCGCGATCACGACGAGAATGAATATGAAGGGGGTGTAGACCCCATAGAGAATGTGCATGTCCATCGAGAGTCCGAGCACAAACGCGCCAGACAGGAACGAACTGACCTCTCGTGAAGCGCAGAGGTAGAGGCCAAGAAACAGGAAATAAGTGCCGACGACCTGCATTATCGTGATATCTGTCCTCCAGAAGACCTCAAAGAGCGGCGACATGGAGCAAAACAAGAACAGTCCAACGACCTTGCCTGATAAGCTTACCCCAAGCCGTTCCAAAACGGCAAGGAGCATGATAGAGGCAAGGATGCCCACGATCGGTCCGAACCAAACCGCCGTGTCGACCACTGAGACGTTGCCAATCATGGAGAACGATCCTGTCATAAACTCGAAGCTCCGCTCGCGGATCCAGTCGCCGCTGCCGCCTGCCAAGAATGAGGGTATTCCTGTGAACCCCGTATGGACGAAATAGCTCGCGCGCGTCGCCCAGTAGAGTGGATCAAAGTAGGGAGTCGTGCCGACCGTCAACGGGTACCAAAGTCGCGTTAGGGCTCCAAAGAGGAGCATCGCGACGATGACAATGGTCTCGGGCTTGAACAATGACTTGACGTTGATCAATGCCTCATCGCGTTTCAAGGCAAGGCTAAAAACAAACATAAGCGTCGTCCACAGGAAGAGTGGCCCAACGATGGTGAGAAGGTCCCCCGGGATCAACAGGGTTGTGTAGACGACTTCGAGGACGGCGAGGAGCGCGAAGCTAAAGCCAATCGCCGTTCCGACCCTGCCGGCGACGCTTTGTCCGGTGAGAAGGGCAAGCGATGTAAAATATCCGGGGAAAAAGAAGAGAATTGCCCCGGCACAGAATGCCTGAATCGGCCCCCCCACCGGCACGATAACCGGTATGCATAACGCGAGGAAAAACAAATAGGCGAGACTGGGGCGCCCAAGGCTCTGTACGTTCATATTTGGGCCTTCTATACTTGTACGATTATATATGTTTTATCAAGCATGAGGTTTTAAACGTCTAGCGCGTGCGGCGGGTTTGACGCGTTCAATTTAAGGGGTTTTTTGGGCCGCCAGTCGGTAGCCTGCGAGACAGTCGAACGAACGCGTTCACTTTTGCTGTAATCCTCTGGCGCTAATGGGAAAGCAACGAGTTCGAGATGAGTACCAGTAGAAGGATATTCAAAAATACCGCAGTTTTGGCTTCTGCGGATATATTTAGTCGTCTGATACGCTTTGCGCTCGCCATCGCTATTGCTCGAACGCTCGGCCCTGCGGGGTACGGCATATATGCGTTTGCCTTCTCGTTTGCGGAGGTCTATGGTGTCCTCTCGGATTTTGGCATGAGCAACCTCATCGTCCGTGATACGTCACGAGAAAAGAAGTATCTCGCTCGCTACGTTGGAAATATCGTTTTAATTGAAACGGTAATTTCTGCGATCGCTTATGGGTCCTTGTTCCTCCTTGTGGGCTTAATGGATCTCCCACAGGACAAGGCCGTGATCGTGTACATCGCCGTCCTCGCTTACATGCTGACAGCTCTCGCGCAGATCGTGAGAGCAACGTTCAAAGCCCACGAAAAAATGGAGTATGACGCCACCCTCAACGTCATTCAACAGAGCGTGACGGTCGTCCTTGGCATAATCGTGCTGTATTTCGGATACGGATTGTTCGCGCTCGCCCTTGCGTTCGTTGTTGGGGCCATGATCAACCTCACGGCAAGCCTTGCGCTCGCCTCTGCAAAATTTGTGCGTCCGAAGTTTAGGCTCGAGCGACGTTTCTTAACGTATTTGCTAAAGGAGGCTCCATCGTTTGGACTGATCGTGCTCTTCACTCTCATCTATTACAAGATAAGCACGCTGCTTCTGTCGTTTATTCAGGGGGATGCCGCGACCGGGTGGTTCAACGCCGCGTACACTATGGCGGCGTCACTGACCTTTCTACCGGCGGCATTCATGGGCGCGCTTTTCCCTGTCATATCTATACTCCACGTCTCTTCGAGAGACCTCGCAAAGATCGTCTACAATGAGTCGTTCCGTTATATGGTTATCCTCGGGCTTCCGCTCGCATTCGGCACAACGGTGCTCGCTGACAAGGTCATCGATATCACCTATGGCAGCCAGTTCTACAACTCAGCCGCCGTCCTGCGAATCGTTATCTGGTCGGTCTCACTGCTCTTTCTCAACTTTGTACTCACCACGACGCTGACGTCGATAAACATGCAGCGTGTGGTGATGTATGCCACTGGGTTGGGCGTAGCGGTGAACATCATTCTTAACCTTCTCGTCATCCCGACGTTCAGCTACATTGGCGCAAGCTATGTCATGGTAGCAACCGAGCTCACCACCTTTTCTATCTGCTTCTATTACGCCTCAAAGAACCTGTGCTTTATTCAAGTGCAGCGCCTTGTGCTCAAACCGCTCATCGGGTCATTCGTCCTGGCAGTCGTCGTTTATTATCTCAGACCGATCAACATATTCATCATAGTCGGCGTCGCCGTGTGGGTTTACTTCGCCACTCTGATCGCACTCAGGACGTTCACGAAGCAAGATGTTAACGTCATTAAGAGCATACTCGGCAGAACGTGACGTTATGGCTCCATAGAATAAAAAAAACTGACGGCTACGACAAAGGCGTGCCCATGAGAATCACATTGTGAACAGGCTGGCCAAGCGTTGACGATTGATTCGTTTTATTGTTGCCTCTGATGGATAGATAACGATGCGAAGAATTATTCGTGTCCCATATCTTATATGATACTCGCGCTCACCGCTGTGAGGGGCGCAGAGCCAAAAGGCCACTAATTTACGCTGCAACGCATGAAAACGAGCCTGTGCAAGATAAGTTAAATTCTCGTCCTCTTCTTCAACTAGTTCTTTGTCTGCGATCTCGTTGTTTTCCGAGCTTCCTATAGGTGCTATCCAATTTTTCTCCGATGATACCCCAACTATATTCGTCCTCAGCAAGTCTCCGGGCGTTCAGGCCAAGTCTCTCGCGCTCTTGCCGGTTATACACGAGGTACTTTATGGAATCTATGAGCTCTTTGTCGATATTGTCGGCGACGATTACGTGCTCTTTATCTTTAGCTCGTATCCCCTCAATTCCTTTCCGTGTTGTGATTATTGGTAAGCCTGCATTCATGTAATCGAAGAGTTTCAGCTTCGTGCCACTCCCGCTTCTCAGGGGCACTAATGCGATGTCTGCTACAGAAACGGCTTGGTGTAAGTCTTCGACAAAACCGAAAGACCTCACGTTAGCTTGCTCAAATTTGGGAACGTCGCTTCCATATAGTACAAACAAGACCGATGCGTCATTTTCAAACTTAGGCGCTATGTAGTCGGTGATCGTGTCGATTGCTTCTCTATTTGGGGGAAAGGAATAGGTGCCGTGAAATACAACGATTACAGAATCAGGCTCCAATCCCATTTCCGCCCTCAGGCGCTTTTTCGCTTGCTGATTTAATTGGGTTTTAAGTTGACAACCGCTAGGAATCACGGTTATCTTGTCCTTATTGAGGCCGTATTTTCTGCGAAAAAGTCTCTCGTCTGCGTCACTCACCGCAGTTACGTGATCTACTAGGTGTCGCGTAGAGAGTCTCTCCAGCGCGGTAACGTACTGAGGTATCATTTTTCGTTCGAGATGCGATAATAGAGCAAATTGCGGCGTGACTTCGCTAGTGAAACTAGATTCGACGTTGTGAGAACTATAGATGACTGGCGCGTTATTTTTGGTCAGTTTAGCAGCAATTCTCACTGCCAAGGCGCCGTATGGACTATCAATAGCGATCAAGTCGACGTGCTCGCTTCGAAAAATCTGTATTAGTTTACCCAGGAACCAGATATCGAAGTCCTTGAGGAGGTTTAAGGTTCTTCCAAATATTGAGTATCTTGGATACGTGTAGATCTTGGCGCGTTCTTGGTCGCTAGCATCAAAAAAGATTTCAGGTTCGAGCACTATGACGTTGTTTCCGTGTCTCCTAAGCTCTTGAATGATGTGAGAGTATCTGTTCTGCCCGCCACCTGAAGGCTTAGACAAGCCATAATGAACGGCTATTGATAGAATATCCACGCGAACCTCGATAGTCAGTTTATAGAGCGTTGCTCAACGCGCGAGGAGGAAGCCTCAGCATGAAGCGACTTCCGTGTATATCGCTTCGAGCTTGCGCAGGTGGACACGCGGGTCAAACGCTGCGGACGACCTGCGTGCGTTCGTGCTCAGTTCACTAAGGAGCCTCGAGTCGCTCGATAACGTTCTTAGAAGGGCTGCAAGCGCTGCAACGTCGCCAGGCGGGAAGAGGAAGCCGTTATATCCGTCGGTGATGAGCTCAGGGAGTGCTCCTGCTCGGCTGCCTAAGACAGGAATGCCGTGCTGGTAGTATTCAGGGATAACAAGTCCGAACGGCTCGTTGTAGATAGACGGTACCACAGCTACGTCAGCTACGCTGTAGAGCTGTCGGAGCTTATCGGGGGCTAAAAAGCCATAGAAGACAATTCGTCCGTCGTCATGTGCAACACGCTCGAGACTTGCCCTGTCGCTGCCTTGACCGGCTATGTGTAGCCGAGCACTTTTGAGGTCCAAGCCCTTTACTGCCTCGATGAGTGTGTGGACTCCTTTGTGTTTTCCCAGACGTCCGACGTAGAGCATGTCAAACGTACCATTGCTCACTTTCGCTACAGGTTCGCATTCCTCTATGCCAAGTGGGAGCTTCGTTTTCGGCACATTGGGGAACAGTCCGAAGCTGGAAAGGGCCGCAAGCACAAAATCAGACGGGGCGATAACAGCTGTTAGATCAATGCGCTTGGCAAACCGCCGATAGATGCGACATAAGTTGTGGGGGTTCACGCAAGAGGCATTTGTTTTCGTAAGCATCGTCGTCTTAGGACAAATAAGGTCGTAGTCATGTACGGTGTGAACGGTGGGAATACCCAGATCGTTGGCGGCGCTGAACACCGATGCCGATAACCCCTTGAAATTGTGCACGTGCACGACCTCCGGCCTCTCGCGCTTTAACACCTCCTTTACAAATGCATACACATGTGGGTTCCATACGTTGAAAAGGTGCCAGATTGGTTTGATAAAAGTGGGTTTGAGGGAATGATCATAAGGAGAGTAGAGGTTCAGCGGGTAGAAGCGGTAGATCGCCTCTTTTCCTTCAACTCCCTGGTTGGAAACTGTGGATCTATCGGAGCTAAACGGAGCTGTAGTTATTACAGAGATATCGTGCTCAGCGCTCAGCCTTTGTGTGATATGATGGACATACAGTTCGGCGCCACCGTGAACGTATGGCGGATAAAGGTTAGATACCATACATATTTTCACAAAAACAACCTCGAAGTCAGCGCTTCAAAATGCATATCAGTCCGTTTTCAGTCTACGGTTTAAGCTGAGCGTATATTAAGCCATCGTAGACATTCATAGTGCGGGTAACCGCCTGGGCCCACGTAAACTCACTCTTGATCCGCTCATAGCCATTCTGTCCGAGCGTTTCGGCGAGCTCGCGATCGTGCAAAATAACGCCTATCGCCTGCGCAAGCCCACGTAGATCTCCCGGCTCTACGAGTAGTCCGTTATACTGGTCTCGAATTATCGATGGAATACCTCCGACGTTCGTCCCAATAACCGGCCTGCCACACGCGTTCGCTTCGGCTAAGACCATGCCAAACCCTTCCGCATCGGTATATGTCGGAAGCACTGTTAGATCTGCTCCACGGTAATACAGGGGCATCTCTTCTTCAGATATGATCCCTGCAAATACTACCCGGTCTGCAACCCCCGCGTGCCGCGCATCAGCTGCGTAGTGCGAAAGCCAGTTTCCGCCGCCAACAACGACAAGCGTTGTTCTCTCATCCAGATCGCGCAGCGCATGGATGAGAATGCGGAGCCCCTTGTGTCTGTGGGTTTTGGTTAACTGGCCGACAAAGAGGATAACATGTCCGTCAAGGCCGTACTTATCCCGGACATAGCCAGAATACACTGTTGGATTAAATGTCGCCAAATCGACACCAGGGGGGACGATAGCAGTTTTTTTGAGGGACTCCCTGAGATACAGGGAACGTTCGGCATAGCGTTGAGAAGTGGCAATAATGCGACTCGCTCTCTTGACGGTTCCTTTTCCCAAGATATCGTAGTAAGCGCGCACCAAAAGCTTGGTTGAGGCGGTGATGCCTACCGCGTCGTTGTGGTACGTCAAGACAAACGGTCGATCACCACAGACCCGCGCAGCGACGTCGGCCATATAGGGTACCGGTAGATGTCCATTCACTATGTCAGGGTCAAACTCTTCGACAATCCTCTTGATGGATCCAAACCAGCGCAGACTAAACGGCGTGTTAGAGATAGTCGTAAGGCGAGGAAGCGTGATAACCTTGGGACCCGACTTGGGTGGAACGCGTGAACTCGTAACAACGGTCGTGTCAACTCCTGCGTCGTGCAGTCCGACCGCGATTCTGTACGTGTATCGCTGTAGTCCACCAACGCCAGAATAATACGGTGAAACGATTAGGACTTTCATAAAGGGTTGCACTTACGTACGTTCACGGACTGGTGGCACAAGAGAGTTGGACAGCACAGGTCGCGCAGGTGCTCCGTATCCACCTAACAACTCTTCTATCAGCTGCTTAGTTTCTCATATGTATCTATAATGCTTTTTGAGATATCCGACCATGCGTATCTCTTCGACATTGCAAACCCATTTTCGGCAAGTTGCTCTCGCAGAGTATCGTCTCGGACGATCTTAAGAATAGCCGCTGCAATCTCACGAGGTGAGATCTTACTGATGAGAAAGCCGTTGACGCCGTCTTGAACAAGCTCTCGGACAGCACTCATTTCGTGCTTTATGCTGATCACCGGCAACCTGCACGCGTTTGCCTCGATGATAACGAGTCCGAATCCTTCGCGAACCGACGGCAGGACGAACACCTTCGATGCTTTCATGTACGCAGTAAGCCCATCTTGATCGACGAAACCGGTGAAGATGACGTTCTTTTCGAGTCCGAGCGTGGCCGAAAGGTCTTCGAGCTTATCTCGCTCTGGACCGTCTCCGATAATCGCACAAGAAATCATCGGAACTTCCGTTTTTGCAATAGCTATCGCGTTCAGCAAGAGATCTACACGTTTTTCGTGGATGAGTCGCCCGGCATACAGCACGTCGGTTGTTCTTGGAGCGGGGGCAATCCTGATGATGCGCTCGAGATCAATGCCGACTGGTATGACGTCAATGCGCTCCGGTCTGACCTTGCATCTGATAAGCTCATCGCGCGTCTTTTGTGATATCGCCACAATGCCATTGGGAAGACGCATCGTCAGTCGTTCAATAATTCTACCAATACTGCCACTAATGATACCGAGGTAGTCGCGCCAATAAGCGTCCCACACTTCTAGCCAGGTGATCACCAACGGTTTCCTTCTAATGATGGAGGCGATTTTTCCAGAGAAACACGGAAAATAGGGGAATTGGTTACAATCGATTACATCATAATCGGCCTTGAGCAGGACTGGCAAGACTCTCAACGAGAATATCAAAGCCTCTGTAATCGAGCGAACTCCGTGCTCGTTGTACAGTTCGCGGACCTTACAGACGCCGTGCAGGTGCACGTTATCGGTCACGATCGTATCAGGCCCGTGCCACCATTTCATGCCATAAATATGGACTTCATGCTCACCGTTTTCGGAAAGCTTGCGTGCAAGTTCCCACAAACGTTTGTCCGCTCCTCCCATGTTGTACGGATAAATTGCGTCCATAACGTATGCAATTTTTATGGCTCTCGCCTCCCGTCAAGAGTCATCCGTCGCTTTAGCAAAAAAAATCCTATCTTAAGTCCGTCAGTGATCGAACCCAACTTCGGTCGATCGGCCCGTTTGTTGTAGTCAATCGCGACCTCCCCTATGCTAAAGCCAAGGCGCGCACATTCGATAAACATGTCTGCTTCGATTTCAAATCCGCGCGCAACTAGGTCCATGCGGTCAATAACGTGCTTGCGATAGCCCCAGAATCCGGTACACAAGTCAGTTATCTCTTTTTTGAAAAGCGCGCACGCTATGGCCGTGAGCACGCGATTGCCAAACAAGTTCCTTCGCGTCATAGCTCCGTCCTCGATACGGCCTTTTAAACGTGAGCCGACGACGACGTCGTACGTACGCAAAAGGCGTAGGAAATCCGTAATTCGCTCTGGCGGATAGGTATCATCTCCATCTATCATGATGAAGTAGTCGGCGCGGACCGATGAAAACGCATGTTGCATTGCCGCCCCTTTTCCTGGCTGCGTGACAGGCAACACTACTACGCCTTTTTCACGGGCTTTTTGCCGAGTCTCATCTTTAGAGTCTCCATCGATAACGTAGATGACGGTGTCATATCCATCATTCGAGAGCGCTTGAACAGGAATCCTGCCAATCACACGGCCGATAGTAGTCTCTTCATTGAGCGTCGGAATGAGTACAGCTACTTGAGCGTTCATTAGAATCGATAAATATCGTTTGCGGAGAGAAGCCGCACACGAGTGAAGCTTTGCTTTTCTATATTAAGTGTTGCGTTATGGTTGTCGCATCGAACATAATAGCGCAGTCAGTGATCCGTTTCGCCCCCCGTCCAAGGCTAATCATATACTCTTGCTTCACCTCGTGCATCGTAGTAAAATGTTGTACGAGACACTCCACAGAGGCGGTCCTGCCTTTTTTTCGATTTTTTATTGTGGCAGCGTTGTTCTTTTTCATTCCGGGTTCCATCTTGACCGTTACATTATCTCCAAGAAAACAAGATCTGTACGGTTTGGAGGGGGCCGTAATAGCGGTTATTACTAGTATTCTCGTCTCGTCTCAATAGCTAATGCAACGTTTTTCCTGGTTATAGTAATGTTAAATTTTGCGACGCTCACATTGTCAATATTTGCTGGGCTAGCTGTGTTCATGGTGCTTGCTTGTGTGCGTCGGAGGGGCGTGGCACAATCTGAAAGGCTAGCTTTGTCCGGGAGGCGTATCCTGTGTTGTTACCGACAATAGCGGCAACGATTTGCATTTTTCTTGCCATTAGTGGCGGGACGCTCCAATTATACCCCCCGTCTGAAAGAAGTCAGCTACAGCGAATTTTACGTGATGGATAGCAATAGACCGACCGAAGCCTAACTAACAAATCTGACTAGGAGAAGATCTTCTGCTTCGATCCTCAGTATCATCAGCTACGAAAGTAGTACAAGTACATATTCTATTGTGGTTAGTCTAAACAATATCACACTGTATTCGTTTGATAATCTGACGTTGAGCTTGAGACAGAACGTTGAACAGCCATTCGTTCTCTCATTCAATTTATTAGGACAAAAGTAAAAAAACAATTTACGCTGATTGATTCGCTCAACTAAACCTACGAACTGCATTTGAGGGTTAACGTTAGCGAGCATCCTTAGAACCGCTGCCTTGTGCGGGCTGCATAAATAAAAAGAGGTATCGCATCGACAACGGCGCGAACTCTGGCGCTCGTTATGCGGCGTTTTTACCGAACGTAGCCACGAGTTTTCGAACTTATCAGATTATTTGAAGGCATCAAAGAGCGCGAGTCGCTCGCGCACTAATTCCGGAATTCTGTGGTACCCTCCGGCGGCTCTGACCTCTTCGTCGGTGATGTTGAATGTCTGCATCAGTGGCCCGCGTTTTGCTTCGCGATAATCGATCACGCGAGGATCGACCACTACCAAGTGGTTGAGCCTGCGGGCACTCCTCCCGATTGCTTTCGTGTTGCCAACGACAACGAACAACACGTCCATCTCTCCTTTGTGAACGCCCAATTTGAGCGCCTTTCGTATTTGTCGGCAAGCGCTCAGGTGAAGGAGGATTTCAACACCGAGATTCGTAGCGATGTTATGTCCATCTGCAAAAGACCCAAGTGACTGACGTACAGCATCATCAACGTGCTGCTTATCTGCAACTTTCATGGCATCCACGGCTTGAATCGACACGTTGCATGACCGTGCAATTGTATCAAGGTCGTGCAAAAACACCTCAACACTTTCAATGGTAGCTTTGCCAGCAAGAAGCTCATAGTGCATGGTTCGCTCAGTCACTCTTGAGAAACCGTTGTTCTCCGGGTTGATCCTTTCTGTGGGTCAGCTTTTGGGCGGATCCCAATTGTTCAAAGACATCTGCGGCTACCGCTGGACCAAGAAGTGCTTTGATCGTCTCAACCGGAGCATTTTTGACATCTTTGCGACTTGAAAAACCCGCATCGAAGAGCTTCCGACCCCGTACGCGGCCGATGTTTTTTAACTGCACGAGATCGAGGAGTTCGCGACTAATCCCAAACTGGACGCGTTCGGCAAGCTCCCGAGCTTGTCTCTTTGAAGGCACTTTCAGATGAGCTGCGAGTTCCGCGAGCGCGTGACTTACCCATTGCACTGTATCTACGAGATTTCTGATATCCCCTGGCCCGACGTTGTAGCTTTCAGTAATCCCCTTTTCGCTTACCTCATTAATCCAATCGTGAACGAGCATTGCTGTTTTGACCTCAGAGAGAAACCAATCGTAATCAACGTCTCTAAACCGTTCGGGAATCTCATCCAAGAACTCATCAAGGTGCTTATTGACAAATTCCGACACCGCGCGATAGTCTTTGTTTCGCATGTAGAGGCGCCTAACGTCCGGAGTTGAACAGATGAGCTGGAGAAGCGCTACGTCAGTGGCATTCCTCGCATTTTTAAGTCCGCGTTTAATCTTCACCGCGGTCAATGGATCAATATACAACTTGGAGACAAGGTGCCCAAGTGAGGTGGCTTTGACATGTCCCTCGAAGTCGACTATCATCTCCTCGTTTTCCAAAAACCCTAAGACGCTGTCGATCACGTACGAAGTAAGGTTCAGTGCACTCTGCTGCTGAAATCCGAAGAACGTAGCGCCGAAGAACCGTTCGAGATCATCTCTCGTTCGTGCGAAACCATTTGAAATAGTCGAGAGCACATGCACGCGTAATGCTGTCTCTGTTCCGAGCTTTGATACGACGTCTTCGGCATCATTTAGGATATAGTGTTCTGCAAGCGCCACACATTCGTTCGGTGATTTTGCTATGAGAACCGCTTCTCCGTACGAATCGAATCCGGGCCTTCCTGCGCGTCCTGCCATTTGCTTATATTCGAGTACAGGGATATTCGTCATGCCGTCGTTTGCGTTATATCGCTTGTAATCCCTAACAACGACTCTTCGGGCGGGAAGGTTTAGCCCCGCTGCCAGCGTAGGAGTGGAGACTATCACCTTTATGCAGTTGGCTCGGAACCCGGCCTCGATAAGTTTCCGATGGTCGCTTGAAAGCCCGGCGTGATGGAATGCGACCGAGTGCTTCACGCAATACGCGAGCTTCTCACCCATCGTGGTGTCCCCTTCGATCTTCGCTGATAGCTCACTGCAATCGCGGTCGCCTAGCGACCTCATCGCCGTGGCGATCTTCTTTGCAAGGCTTTCGGCATTTCTTCGCGTGTTTACGAATATCAGGCATTGCCCGCCCTCTTTGATGGTATCGATCGCCAGAGCGATCGGTGGGTCGTTCGTACCATCAGAAACGATTTTTTTCGAAGAACTTTTTTGAGGAGTATCTTGCACAAAAGTGATGGTAGCACGTTCGGGAAGGTAAAGGCCTTCGTGCAACGCAACTGGCCGCCAATCGCTTTTTATGAGTTGTGCGTCAAGCCAGTTAGCGATCTCATCTCCGTTGGAAACGGTTGCGCTGAGGGCGAGTATCTGAGCACGTGGATTCAGTTTCTTGAGTTTGGTGAGCGTTACTTCGAGCGTTGGGCCGCGATCCATGGAGTCCAACAGATGGATCTCGTCCGCGACGATTACGGAAAGTGCTCGCATCCACCCTACGCCGTTCCTCAGCAGCGAATCTGCTTTTTCTGAAGTCGTTATGACGATATCGTTGCGTCCTAGCTTGTCGTCGCGGACGTCGTAATCCCCAGTTGAGATACCGATTTTCACGCCGAGCTCCGCGAATTGTGAAAACCTGTCGAACTTCTCCGACGCTAAGGCCTTTAGTGGCACGATATAGAGACATTTGCCACCTCCGTAGATCGAATTAAGCATGGCAAACTCTGCCAGCAGCGTCTTTCCGGAAGCAGTGGGTGTTGCGACTACCAAGCTGGCACCGTTGAGCAGCCCGTGTGCTATTGCTTCAGCTTGAGGCGGATAGAGTTCCGTGAAGCCAGTATGAACGTAAAAACGAGCAATCCTCTCAGGTAAATCGTTCAAATCCATGCTCTGTAGACTTATAGGCGTAGTCCGATATTAAATCGTTCTCCGCAAGTGTGCGCTGAGCGAGCAGCTCGACAAGCCTACAACAAAAAAGAGAAAACTAAGGCCGTTAACTTCGCCCTATATGCCCACGTGTTCAACGCGTCTTTACATTCCACAGAACCCACAATCCCACGAATTTAGTGAGATAACCCACGCATCGACCCTTTCTGTGGAACCAACCGAGGGAACGTCAACAACCTTAGTTAAGTTAGTTAAGACCGAGGAAAAATATCGTAATCCTACTTGCTATTTGAACATTTATAACAACTTTCGCACGCTAAGCTGCAGCGGTTTGCGGAAGCTGCAAACTAAGGAGCGCGACTTCTTTAGCTCTCCAAGGCGGCGAAAGATACAAATGCCTCATTAAACGCCTTTGGTTTGGCAGGCTTGAATCCATTTCGCTGCGTTCCACCTGTGACTCAAACCTGATAGGGAGTCCGTCTTGGGAGATTGAAAAAATGATCTTTGACCTGCACATCCACTCAAAATATTCCGGTGATTGTGCAATGGAGCCGGCAACCATTCTCAAAGTCGCAAAGAAAAAGGGATTGGACGGGATCGCTGTTACCGATCATCTGACAATCAAGGGCGGAATTGAAACGCGCAAGCTGAATAACGATCCTGACTTTTTGGTGATCGTCGGCTCCGAGGTTGAAACAAACAACAAAGCAGATCTTGTCGGGTTGTTTTTAGAGGAAGAGATTGAGACGGGAAACACTGCAGATGTAATTACAGAGATTAAGGCGCAGAGAGGCGTAGTTTTTTGGGCACATCCGTTCCGATTCGGCAAGAACTTATTGCGCAGCGACGCCATTGAACGCCTCGATCTCATTGAAGGATTCAATTCAAAAACGAGCGCATCGCGCAACGCGCTAGCGCAGCAGTTGGCTCGTGAATATCAAAAGCCTATCATTGGAGGAAGCGACGCGCACCAAACCTTCGAAATAGGCAATGGTAAGACTCTTGTAGGTGATACCGGTTTTGGCACGATTAAGGAAGCCCTCGCCAGCGGTAAGACTCAGATGGTGGACTCTCATTTGTCGTACGATTATCTGTATGACACTCTATGAGAACGCGTTTATCGTTTTGATTCGTATATAGGCGACGATCCACTAACAGGCAAGGATAACGCCTCGCGGTGATAACGGCTTCGGCAGCGACAGCAGTTATACGTATTCACACAGAGTGTAACGTGTGCAAAACCGTTCACGTGTCGGCTCGCTTTGGCTTTCAATCACGTTTAATAATGAAAAAATACAAATAGGATAGAAACGTAAAACTATTCACTAAACTTAGTGAGGTGACTGGCTAAATTAAACAGCACAGCATAACATCGGAACTGTTTTGTGTAAATATTGGTCTATACGACCAAGTAAGGCAGCTGGCTGTTCTATTTTCGACGGCCAGCGCTCTTACAGCTTCTATAAATTAGGTTTTTTTGAACGAGTTTTCGCGTGATCTCAGTAACGTTATTCTACTCGTATTTGGGAGCTCCAAGAAAAAGGAGCTCCGGAAAACAATACGTCAAGTAGGGAACTCCTTTATTCGCTACCCCGTCAAACCTGATTGAACGGTTGTGGTAGCGCAAATGAGTTCATTATTCGCTGTGCCTGTGCTAAATATTTGTCGTAGTCGCTGGGTAATGCTTTGTAGGTTACAACGTATCCCTTGTTGTGGTTTACCACATAAGATTGCATCACTTTGAGCGTGGTATTTGTAACGCCCGCCGCATCAGCGCCCTGCTGAACGGGAACGGTCCCTTGCCAAACGATGGTATATGCCCGCTTGCCGCCTAACGTGGTGCTATTGTTTACTGTCAACTGCTTGAAGTTCGGGTAGTTGTTGATCTTGTTCAAGTTGAAGGCGTACCAATCCGCTAGTGTATCGTTCGCGGTGATGTCGCTAGTCCCCACGACCACGCCGTCGACTTTGTTGTTTGTGTTGTTTGTGTCGACGTAGATGTAAACCCTGACCGGTTGAGACGCATTTTCTGTTTGATTTGAGTCTATTCTCAAATTTTTTGGATACGTGATATTGAAGCCAACAGCGCTCGAAAACGTCGTATTGTTGCCAATGACTGTCTCTGTCGCTGGGATCGGAGTTGGAGTAGCGGTGGGACTAGTGTTCGTCGCGCAGCCCGCTGATGTCGCTGCTATTGTTATCAGTGCAACAATAGCGAGCGTGGTAATCAGATTGCGATTATTCATAGTATCTGCTCTCGCCTACATGGAAATGTCCTAGAAAATAAAGGTTTGCATCTTCGCCCGTCGCTGATTTACTGCGCAATGACGCAACAGCTCAACGGTTCGTTTCACGCACTCGGACGTGCAAGTTCACAAGCTGCGCGACGTGTTCCAACAGTAGCCGAGTTGAAGCGGTGTGATATGCGCATAATCTTTCGGAAGGGCTCATCACTATATTTGTTGCGAGAAGTGAGTGTTGTCGTGCCAGAGACAACAAAGATAAATGTCAATCAATACACATCGCATCACGTCAGCTCGCTTCAGCGCAGCAAAAAGTCTTGGCCATGTGTGGCGGTCTCCCCAATAAGGCTATATTCGAAAAGCAACTTCAATGATGATGAGCAAATCGCAGACCGTCGCAGTCTCCGATGTTTCATGGTTTTAGAAGCTGCGCTCAAGTATTTCCAATCAGCAGGCTGTCAATAGGTGAACATATGGCGAACGAGAGAAGCAAATTCTCAAAGAGGCTAGATATGCTGCCGCCCTACCTTTTCGCCCATATAGATACGCTGAAAGCATTAAAGGAGTCGCAAGGAATCGACGTCATCGATCTTGGCGTGGGAGACCCCGATCGTCCAACGCCACCGCATATCGTGGATTCGCTCGTGCGGGCGGCGCACAACAGTTCAAATCATCGATATCCCTCCTCTGAAGGTATGCTGTCATATCGAGAGGCAGTGAGCGAGTGGTACGCAAAGAAGGGCATCGCTGTAGATCCCACGAGTGAAGTCGTGGCACTGATAGGGTCGAAGGAAGGCTTAGCCCATCTGCCCTTGGCCTTTGTCAACCCGGGTGACAATGTGCTCGTTCCTGATCCCGCCTATCCCGTATACAAGATTGCGAGTATTCTCGCTGACGGCAGGCCGGTAAGCATGCCGCTAACTGCTGACAATGATTTCTTGCCCGACATTGACAAAGCAATAACTCGCGCCAAGATGCTATTCATTAACTATCCAAACAATCCGACCGCAGCCATCGCCGACCGCGCGTTTTTTAGCACCATCGTTGACTATGCCCAGGACAACGAGACCATCGTGTGCCATGACGCTGCTTATTTGGAGCTGACATATGACGGCTACGCAGCGCCGTCGTTTCTCTCTGTTCCAGGCGCGATGGACGTAGGAATCGAAATCAACAGCCTTTCCAAAACGTTCAACATGACCGGCTGCCGAATGGGGTTCGCGGTGGGAAATGCTGACGTCATAGCAGGTCTCAAAAAAGTCAAATCGAACCTCGACTCAGGCGCATTCCAAGCGATTCAGCAGGCGGGGATCTCGGCCATGATGGGGCCGCAGGACACGGTTGACGCGCTCAGAGCGCTCTACGCGCAGCGCAGAGATGCGTTAGTTGACGGGCTCAGGAACCTCGGCTGGTCCGTCGAAAAGCCAAAGGCGACGTTTTACGTCTGGGCTCCGGTCCCTGACGGCTCCCCCTCCGTGGAGTTTTCGATGAAACTTCTGGACGTTGGAATTGTAGCAACGCCAGGAATTGGCTTCGGCGAGCACGGAGAGGGCTACATCAGGTTTTCGTTAACAGTGCCGGTTAGCACCATCGAGGAAGCGGTGATGCGGCTTGAAGGGGTTGTCTGAAATGGATTTCGGCACGCGAGACCATCTTGGCACGAAGAACGGGCATCTCACGATTGCTGGCGCTGACGTCGTTGATCTTGCGCAGCAGCATGGAACGCCGCTTTACGTTATCGATGAGGGGCGCATTCGAAGTAACTACAGACGTTTTGCGGCTGCATTTCCCGACGCGGACGTTTTCTACGCTGCAAAGGCGAACGGCCACATCGCCGTGCTGCGCATGCTTGCACAAGAGGGTGCAGGCGCCGACGTATTCTCAGCTGGTGAGCTTTACTCGGCTCGCCTCGCTGGAATCCCCCCCGCGCGCATCCTCTTTAACGGGAACTCAAAAACGGATGCCGAACTTCGCATGGCGTGTGACGCTGACGTCCGGGTTTCTGTCGATTCGCTGGATGAACTTCGAACGCTCGCCCGAATTGCCTCAAAATCCAACAAGGAGGTCGAAATCGCATTTAGGGTCAACCCTGACGTATCACCAGTGACGCACCCCAAAATTGCCACGGGCCTCGCGAAATCAAAATTTGGAATCCCCCACCATCAGGTGCTTGCGTGCTATGTCGAGGCGCTCTCACTTGAGGGCGTCCGTCCATCCGGCGTTCACTGCCACATCGGCTCGCAGATACTCGAGCTCAGCCCGTTCGCAGAGATGATGACGCGGATGATGGATCTCGTCGGTGCGCTGAAAAACGAGCTTAAACTCGAACTTGATTTTATTGATATTGGCAGCGGATTGGGCATACCGTACACTGGGTCGGCGCCGACCCCGATCGACCTTGCGAATACGGTTCTTCCGATCTTTACTGAGCGCTCTCGCGCGCTCGATATTCGCCCCAAGCTCGTGCTTGAACCTGGAAGATACGTCGTTGGAGACGCCGCGATTCTGCTCTGCGCGGTAAACACCGTCAAAGCGGCCCACAGTACCTTTGTTGGCGTGGACGCAGGCTTTAACCTGCTGCTCCGCCCGACCTTGTATGAGTCGTGGCACGAGGTGATCGTCGCGAACAAACTCGGTAAAAAAGCCGATAACGTTTACACAATCGCTGGTCCAATCTGCGAAAGTGGTGATATACTAGCGAGAGACCGTCGGCTCCCGCAAGTTGAAAAGGGCGACCTCATCGCGATCCTCGACACAGGGGCATATGGGTTTGCCATGAGTTCTCAGTATAACGGCCGGCCGCGCGCAAGCGAAGTTTTGGTGAACAAGGGCGAGGCGGAAATCATTCGGAGGCGAGAGTCGTACGATGATCTCTTGATAGGGCAGAGTATTCCCCCCCACTTGCTCTGAGGATCCACCATGAGAACGATACCGTTTGTCAAGATGCACGGTAACGGCAACGACTTCATTATCGTTGATGAAAGTAAGGGCGTTGTTGTTAAGAGCAAGTCAAGCTTCGCTGCGAAGGCCTGCGATCGCGGATTTGGCATAGGTGCCGATGGGGTCCTTTTCCTGTCGCGCTCGAGCAGCGCCGATCTCGGCATGCGGTTGTTTCAACCTGACGGTTCTGAAGCGGAAATGTGCGGAAATGGCATCAGGTGTCTCGTCATGTACGCCGTTGACGCTGGGTACGTCAAGCGCGGCAGCGTCACTGTAAAGACTAAAGCAGGAGTTCGGGAAGTCAAGGCCAAGAAAAGCTCGGTAATCGTCGACATGGGTAAACCTCAGTTTGCCCGCTCAGCGATACCAGCACGGGGAACCGGCGACGAGTTCGTCGAAAATATGCACGGCGTTGTGGTCTCTGCCGTCAACACTGGCGTCCCTCACGCGGTGATCTTTGACGATCTAGCTGACGTCGACATAGCCGATTTGGCGGTAAAGATACGATCCGATCCTGTATTCCCGTGCGGGGCGAACGTCAACTTTGTGAAGTTAGACGGCAACACGCTCTTTATTCGCACATACGAGCGCGGTTTAGAGCGTGAAACACTCAGCTGCGGGACTGGTGCTGTTGCAGCTGCGGCTGTTGCGAACCAGATGGGGCTGATCGGTACGAGGGTAATCGTCAGCACGTTAGGCGGCTCTTTAAAAATTACGTTGAAAAAAGAAGGCGCTTTTATGGAGGGATCTGCAGAACTGGTCTATTATGGTACATATCCCCTTAAGAAAGGTTAGGCATCCGAGAGTCCTTGGCCAGTAATTTTGAAACACGTGCGTGTATCACGAGGCTGCGTCGGATGCTTCTTCACTATCGCACACCTGCGCCCCCCATCGGTTTTCACAAACTGTACAACGACTCTGGACAGGTTATCAATCAGATACCCCGCTACGGGCAGCACCTCCTCAGTCTCAACGTCGACGTAGACCTGATTGGTTGCTAGTACGACCAGATCGTACTTCTTGGCCAATCCGAGCAGCAAAAGCAGTTGATTAGCCAGGGCGTGTCGCAACGCAATTTCAGTGTTTTTTGACTGTTCCAGCCGATAGTGCGTCGTGGCAGCATCGAGAACTATAAGACCTACGTTCTCCTTCGCTATTTTCTTGATGTTGCGCAGCGTGGCACGCTGCTGGTCGAAGCCACTCACCTCGAAAACGAGCAATTTCTGACCGATGGATCCCACGTCTGTTCCGGCGATTTGAGCGAAGCGCTCGCCTGAGAACTGGTCGGCTGCGACAAACATAACGCGTTTTTCGCGTCTTATGACATTTACAGCAAGCTGCAAGCCTACGGTAGTTTTTCCACTTCCCGGCTCTCCGAAGATGTGCGAAATAGCTCCGGTAGGGAATCCGCCGCCAAGTAGGGAATCTAAGTTGTGACAGGTGCTTGGATAAAGCATCGGCGTTTAGAACCTCAAAGCAAATCCGACCTTAAAAACGACGTGATTGCCGTTTGCTATGGCTTAATAGGGAGTTAGAGTTATAAAGTTTCGTTTCACAATACAGGGAGGGGGGGGCAGGCATTCATATCGCCCTAGCGACTACGGACTTCTCACTTTACCAGGATATCACCAAAGAGCTTAGCGAAAAGAGGCTTAAGTTTGTAACTATTGCGCCAAGCGAAGCTATAGCACGTGAAATCGGCGTCGTGATAACCTCTAAGAAGGAGGCGGGCGCAATCACTTTTCCCAACGTTGTAGTTGCATCTGATCCCGAGATGACGGTGAATGAAGCGATCAGACTACTAAGGAATCGTGCCTTGCCTGGGTGCGCGGTCGTCGGTATTGATCCGGGAGATGAACTTGGAATTGCCGCCGTCTCTAATGGAATCGTCGAAGCGGTTTATCGCGTCCCGTTGAGACAAGCGTTTGGAGTAATCGAGAGAATTAAGCAGACATATCCTGATATACTGGTGCGAATTGGACACGGAGCGCGCTTGGTGAGCACGCATTTGGCAAATACGTTAGTAGCCAGAGGGATACCGGTTGAGCTCGTCGATGAAAATGGGACCTCGCCATATCTCGGAAAGGGCACGGGTGGAACTGCGATCTCAGATATTGTCGCCGCAATCAATATTGCGCACACGCACGGCACGCGTGCAGGGCATCAAGAAGTCCTCCCCTCGAAGGGTGAGATTCGGTGGATTCAAGAGAGAAGTAGGGAACTCTCAGAAGGGCGAACGACGATTTCGAGACAGCTCGCCATAAAAGTTGCGAAAGGAGAAATAACGGTTAGTGAGGCTCTAACTGATCATAAACGCGCAAAAGAGAACCACACGCGCTAGCTGCTGCCAAGTCGAGCCCAAGCCTCTTGTTCGACCATTCTGATGACGTGTTTGACGGGGATGCCAAGTCTTTTGGCAAGTTTCGTAGCTTCATCAAACTCAGCGGAGACGTTCAGCACGTTTCCATGTTGATCTGTGGCAACTTTTACACTGATCGTGTGGGATTCGCTGCCGATACGAACCATTACGGCTTCACTTCGCCTTAACGCAATGAGTCTATGACGCGTCGGCATGATCCGAACGCCCAAGCTACCTGTTTCTTCGATTATCTTTTTTGCCAGTTGATGCGAGTCAACGGGGCGGGCTATCACCTGGATAATGTGCCCGGTCCGGCTTTTTTTCCCGGTTGTCGGTATTATTGCGACGTCGAGAGCGCCTGTTTCGAGGAGCCCCTCGACTAGATTTCCAAGCACCTCTCCTGTTACGTCGTCCACATTGGTTTCGAGCACTTGGACATCATCTTGTAGTAGACCTTCGTCGCTCTGGCCGAGAGTAGTGCGCAGAACGTTTGGGAAATAAAAGTCGCGAGAGCCTGCGCCATAACCGACGCGTTCGATTGTCATTTGCGGCAAAAAAACGTCTGAAATTCCGGTAAAAAAGGCAAGGATAGCTGCGCCTGTTGGGGTCAACAGCTCGCTTTCTACAGGCCCCCCCCTGGTTATCAAGCGGTGTTTTGCAAGTATTGCGGCGGTTACCGGAGCGGGGACGGGGAGGGGCCCATGATCGGTCTCTACGGACCCCCCTCCCACGAATATTGGGGTCGTGAATATAGAGTCAGCGGAGAGCAGTGAAACGGCCGTGCAGGCGCCGACTACGTCTGCAATGGCATCCTGAGCGCCTACTTCGTGAAACACGAGCTCTTCTTTTTGAACACCGTGCACGGCTGCTTCGGCGTCCGCTATAATTTCAAATATCGCGCTCGCGTCAGCGAGTATCGTTGGACTAATCCCGGGAGACTGAAGCATATCCACAAGGCCTCGGTAAGCGAGCGGCCTTTCTTCTGAGACGACCTTGACTCGCATTGCGCGTATGCCCGATTTTTTCACCTCGAAGATCTCTACTTCGACGTTGGCGGCAGCTTCCATGTTCTCTCGAACGACGGATGCGTCGGCCCCGAGATCGATGAGACTTCCGACGAGCATATCTCCCGAAGCGCCAGAAAAAGGCTGAAATGTGAGTATCGTCATAATAGGTACGAATGGGGCGCTTTAGCCACCCTTATATATCACCATGTTATCATATAAGTTTAGGTTCTGATCGCATGCCTCAAGAGGTTCAGCTGAAAGTTGCCAAAGCTTACCCGAATGATTCAGGAAGGGGTATTGCACGACTCGATCCGGATACGCTCCTCAAACTTCAGCTATCCCCCGGAGAAATAATAGAAATCTCAGGCAAGACTAGCACGGCTGCCAAAGTCTGGCGTGCCGATCGCCAGGACTGGCACGAAGGTATCATCCGGATAGACGGGTTCATTCGCCAAAACGCGGGGGTCAGCATGGGTGAGCGCGTGCTTGTGCGTAAACCGAAGGTGAACGAAGCGCAAAAGGTTGTGCTTGCCCCCCCTGAGGGAACGGTCACGCAGCCTTTAACTGACATGAATGACGGCGTGCACCGTCAGCTGCTCAAGCGTCCTGTCGTTCAGGGAGACGTCGTGCCTGTCATGAGTGTAGCATCGCACCCTCTTTTGCGAGTGCCGGGTCAAGCAGTGCCACTCGTCGTTGTAAGTACAAGTCCACTTGGCGTAGTTTTTATCACTGAGCGAACGCAGCTTGACTTAAGAGACAAGTCCGTCAAAGGGTTTGAATCCGTGCGCGCTACAGGTATCTCTTATGAGGATATCGGCGGTTTAAGAGATGAGATACAGCGTATTAGGGAAATGATTGAGCTCCCGATGAAGCATCCAGAGGTTTTTCAAACCCTTGGTATCACACCGCCGAGTGGTGTACTGCTTCATGGTCCGCCAGGTACTGGCAAGACACTAATAGCAAAAGCAGTGGCAAACGAGTCGGGCGCATCGTTCTATTCTATAGCTGGACCGGAGATCATGAGCAAGTACTATGGTGAGAGCGAGCAGCGACTTCGTGAAATCTTCGACGAAGCGCGCGACCGCACCCCCTCGATCGTATTTATCGATGAGCTCGATTCAATCGCTCCACGACGCGAAGACGTAACCGGAGAAGTCGAGCGACGCGTTGTTGCCCAACTGCTTACCATTATGGATGGCCTTGAGGAACGGGGCGAGATAATAATCGTAGGCGCGACAAACAGAGTGGAAGCAATCGATCCTGCTTTGAGACGTCCAGGAAGGTTTGATAGAGAGATTGAGATATCTGTGCCTGACTATGACGGCAGACTGGAGATCCTGCAAATTCACACGCGCGACATGCCGCTCGCTAACGACGTTAATCTTGAGAAGCTGGCCAGCATCACTCACGGCTTCGTTGGAGCCGATATCCTCTCGGTTACGAAAGAGGCGGCAATGCGCGCTTTGAATAGATACATGCCCGACATCGACCTCGACAAGGAGATTCCCGCCGAGACCCTTGCTAATATGAGGATCACTAACGATGATTTCAGCGAAGCATTTCGAGAAATTCAACCAAGTGCGCTTCGCGAAATCCTGGTCGAAATTCCCAATACCACTTGGAACGACGTTGGCGGCCTCGAGGAAGCGCGGCAGGAGTTAATCGAAGCAATAGAATGGCCCATCAAAGAACCTAAATCGTTTAGAAGAATGGGCATCAAGCCACCTCGTGGTATCCTGCTCTTCGGACCGCCCGGGACAGGCAAGACACTCATCGTCAAAGCAGTGGCTCACGAGACTGAAGCGAATTTCATAAGCGTGCGCGGTCCCGAGCTTATCAGCAAATGGGTAGGCGAATCTGAGCGTGCTATAAGGAGTGTTTTCAAGAAAGCTCGACAAGTTGCGCCTGTTGTGGTCTTCTTTGATGAGCTCGACGCGCTTGCCCCCATGCGGGGCGTAGAAGATGCCTCCCGGGTCTCCGAACGGGTCGTGAATACCCTTCTAACAGAGCTTGATGGCTTACAAGATCTCAAGGACATTGTCGTGATCGCTGCTACGAATCGCCCCGACATAGTCGATCCAGCGCTCCTGCGATCAGGACGATTTGACCGGATGATTCTGCTCGGTGCGCCGCAGAAGAGTGCACGAGTATCGATATTGAATATCCACGCGCGGACTATGCCCCTTTCAGACGATGTGGATATCGAAGAGCTTGCGGATCTTACTGAATGGTATGTCGGCAGCGATCTAGAAACTCTCTGTAAAGAAGCGGCAATGCTCGCGTTACGAGAAGCAATGGATATAAGTTCCATAGAAATGCGTCATTTCAGAGAAGCACTGAAGAAAGTCCGACCTGCGATTGATGAGCACACAATGCAGTATTACGAGCAGATAAAACAGAGATTTGCAGGGGGTCGCCCTGCTGAGCCGACGACGCACATGAGCTATCAGTAAGCGTGGAATATACGAAACCCTAAATATTATAACTACATAGCAGGCAGCGATGAAAAAGGAGATATTCGCTAAGAATCTGTCCAATAAGCAAGTAATGGGGAGTGATGGTAGTGATATCGGCACGCTCTATGATCTCATTATTGATGAAAACACCGGCGATATCCTTGATCTCAAAGTGAAGCCCGATCCCGACCTGAACCTACAGGAGTTTAGGACAGAAAACGACTTCATATTTCTGCCATTTGACGCTGTTAGAGCGATAAAAGATTACATTGTGGTTGACCGGAAGTTGATCAAACAGCCGCAGTGAACGCCAACCGTCTCGCAGTGCTTGATTCGCGCTACGAATGCGGCCTAGACTTCAGCTTAGTGGGCGGTTAATTAGCTGTGTTATTGTGTTTCGCGGGCTCAGCCTATAAGCGAAGCTCTTAAAGTATTTTCGACATAGCGCTATATTCGGAGACATAGACTTAGAAAAAAAAGTCGAAGCGAGGAAGTGTCATGCAAGTTGACGATTTAATGAGTGCGCCCATATATTCCGTCTCACCCGAAGACACCGTTGGCCACGTGAAAAATGTGATGCTGAAGCGCTGAAGCACAAAATTGGTAGAGTAGTCGTTGCATATGAGGGGGCTCTTGTTGGCGTTATTGCCAAATACGACCTCGCAAAAATGCTTGAATCATCAGAAGCAGGTTGGCGAGGGCGGCACCATGACCGAACGCTCGCAAAGACTGTAATGTCAGAGAATCTAGTCACCACCTTGCCTAGTGCATCAATTGTGCATCAATTACAGGGGCAGCTCGAGAGATGATCGTCAATGAGGTCGGTTGTCTTCCCGTCGTAAAAGACGGCGAGCTGCTACGCATTTTCACAGAGACGGATTTGGTAGCACATTTTGCAGCCACAAGCTCGAAGGTTCAGGTCAAGACTATCATGACCGATGCTTTTCTCACTTGTCACCGCCACCATTCAATAAACCACGTATTGCGTGACATGGATACTAACCACATTTTTCGTAAATCGTTCTAGAGGGAAACGGTGCACCCGTTGGCATAATTACGCACACTAATCTCACGTTTGCTCAATAGCCTTTCGTCGATTCTAAGGACATCGTGATGGTGAGAAAGGCCGATCGGGCGGGCATCCAAAAGAATAGATACGTACGAAAGGTCCTCCAAGTTGCGGAAGACATCATGTATGAGCCGCTTATTACGATCCGCAGTGATTCTAAGGCTGTAGACGCTGCACGAGCGATGGTTAAGAACAGAATAGACGCCATTCCTGTCGTGAAAGAGGAGTCGCTCGTCGGCGTCATATCTAAAACCGACATAGTGCGGAAGATAACAGGATAGGACAGTTATATTCTCAGTTTGATCAGTAGGGTGCGACTAATGCGATACGACAACTATGCGTTCACTACCGCGTCCGATCTAGCCTCCGTTGCGTACGTTGTAGAGAACTCCGACCGAATTTCTAACGCCTTAGATCTAATGGAGAAACACAGAGTGAATCAACTGCTCGTGATGAATGAAGGGGAACTCGCAGGGATCTTGACGAAACAAGGCATTTCACGCACATTAGGCGCAAGTGATGACATCATTAAGCCGGCCTCATCACTTCATGTGACAAAAGCAATGGATGACACGTTTACTGTAATAAGCGGCACACTGTCCGTTGGTGAGGTCAGCCGTCTTATGGAATCGTCGGAGGTTCTAATCGTTGTCAATGGGCAGTCTACCAGATGGATAACCTTCAACGAGGTCGTGAAAGCGTGTAGACCAGGAGGATTGGCGGGCGAAATAATGGAGCCCCCGTTGACCTGTTCCCCGTTTGACCGAGTAACCCACAGCAGGCGAAGGATGATTGATGAAAATGCGTGGTGGATGGTCGTCGTCGAGGAAGACAAGCTCGTTGGGATACTAACGGAGAACGACATAGTAAAAGCCATGAGCCAGTTCAGAGACGTCGTACGATCTCACTATCAAGATTCACGCGTGCGGAAACTACTTGTGGACGACATTATGATCGCCGACATCGTGTTTGTAAGAACTAACACCCCGTGCGTCGAAGTGGTCGACCTCATGGTAAAACACGACGTTGAGGGGGTGCCAGTCCTCGATATGACTAATACTATTGCCGGCATGATAACTCAACGTACCGTGCTTCGGAAGCTCGAGTAACTTTGTCCTCCTCTAGCAACCATTAGCAGCTAGCTGCCCGTGAGCGAATTGGCTGGTGTCTGCTATCACAACGCGACGCCTCCCAGACACTGTATAATTCCAGGCATGCCGATCTCTCCGCCGGTTTTAAATTGGCAGCCTGTCAACGTCTCAGTCACCTTCATAGCAGTGACTGCGTGGAGCGTCAGCTTGGTCGTCTTAATTCTGGAACGTCCTTTTGCAAGCGCCAGCCATATAATCAACTGATCGCCTAGATGCGCATCGAACGGTGCTCCTATGGATAATTGTGCTAAGAGCCCAGCTGCGGCCTCCCCCCCAACTTGTTCAGCAGGTTTGCCCCGGGCGCCGAGCGCGTCTCCTGCCAATCTCCCTCCCGTTGAGGTCTCTGCCCATAGCACAATGCCACTTCCCGTGGAATGACTCTCGGCTTTCTGACCAGCGTCACGCACGATGCTAATGTTCTTATAGCCTGCGCGCGAGCAGCTTTTTATGGCCGCGTCTGCTTGCCGTTTGACAACGTGCACTGGTAGATTCCGCGCATGAGATATACCTCTTATTCCTCGTGGAGACCCCATCTTGACGGTATTAACAGGATGTAGCACGTCTACGGGCTCTGTGGAGACGTGTATCAGTCCCCCTCCACGAGGATAGAACCCCCTTTTTACGAGATCTAGTTGGTACAGAAATCCCATGCTAGCTAGTACAGGGTTTAGGACATTGATCACGTAATCGGCTTGCGGTGCTAGAGGGTTGTTAGTGCCACCGATGAGGGTGACAGATGAACGCTGATCGGCAAATGCGAGGACAGGCAAAAGTGCTTGCAAAATGAGCGTAGTACTGCCGGCCGTCTTCACATCAAAGTGAAAAGTCCCCCCGTGCCTCGGTCCTGGGGAGAAGCTTATCTCGGAAGAGCCTATCGTAAGTCCGCTCACTTTTGCGGCTGTGACCGCTGCTACCGCACGTATCGCAGTCAAATGTTGGCTTCGAAGCCCAGGATTTGTCCGGTTGGCCCTAATATTTTTGATTGTGACGGCCTCTCGTGTTAATGCAGAGAGCGCTAGGGATACGCGCAGCACTTGCCCGCCGCCCTCACCAATGCTGCCATCAATCTCAATCATCAGTAGTATGTACACTGAAGTTAAAAATAAACTGTCGGTAAGATCCAATATTAAAACCATCGCTGACTGATGAGTAAAGAAATGGTCACACATCGACATAATGGTGATTTGTGCGGAGAATCGGCAAGCGTTTAGACCGCAAGCAAGTGTTATTTAGTACCTTGGCCTTTTTATACTACACGAGTATCGGCTGTAGTGCGAGTAGCATTCGAACATACGGAGAGCATGAGATGGGGCGACAGGACAATACAACAGTCTGTAAACTCTGCCAGCGCAGCTTCGAAAAGTCTGAAGTAGGTCGAATTAAGATTTTAAGACGCGAAAAAAAAGGGGAAAGCGTTCTTTGGGTCTGCTCGCTTTGCGCTGGACGAATTAAGTTCGCCGAGCATTGAAGGCTCATCTGTATTGTTAACGCGCTATTACACAGTTTTTCACTTTCTGCGCTTTTATGCAAAACAGCAACTTTGCCACTGCTCTGCGATCCGTGCTACGCTAGGACCTCGCATTTATTAAGCAGTTAATCTCGCGCCTCAAAACTCATTTAAGACGCGATTTGATGGTCTCTAGGGTCAATGCGCAGCTGAGGAGTTTTGATGCGAGCCAAAGCCGCAGTGGTCTCGCACTCCAAGATGGCCGATACAGAATGTGCTTAAGCTCTTCATGCCTTTTCTTGCTCAGCGACCTCGCGTTTTGCGTGACACAGGGCAGAAACTGTGGCGGACACATTTTGCTTTAGTTCGCCGCACGCATCGTGGGGCACTGCGGCGACCAAGCTTTGAGCCTCAGAAAACCCCACAAGAGGGTTCTTAGGTTCTCTCAAAGCAGCGAGGCCTCGCGTAGGGTCGTTCTCATCAATACGTATTTATTTCCTGGTTGTATTGTTTAGGTACGTGAGGGTTGTTGCACTCATCGGTGAAGCAGAACGCTGCGAACACTTCCTAGCGGCACTAACTCGTCACCATAAGGTGGCGACGCTGCGTCAGGAACATGAGAATCCGCTTCCGTTTGCTGAGAGTGGAGTCTCAGACGACCTCCTTTGCATCAAATCACCGACGAGATACGTCTTAACGCGCTATACTCACGATAACGCAAATGAAATCCCGCGAGAGCTCGATCGTCTCGGAGAACAAGAGGATATTGATTTCGCTGTTGTTGTGGGCAATGTGCTTGCGTCAAGGACTGTCCCCTTTCGTGAGGTTTACGAGGCCCGGCTAGAGCGCTTTAAAGACTTTGAAAAGCATTTTGAGGCGCTTGAGACTTTCCCCGAATGGATAACGCTTGGTACACTCGTTAGAGCCGTACGCTCTCATCCTGATATTCACAAAGCTGGAGCGATACTTACGTTCACCGGAACTGTCCGTCAGGAAGCTATTGCGCTTGAATTTGACGCCTATGAAAGGGAAGCCCAGCAGCGAATATCCTCAATCGTTCGTGATCTAAAGACTTTAGAGGGAATAGTCGAGGCAAAGATATACCATAAAAGAGGATATATCGAGAGAGGCGAAGACATCGTCTACATCGTTGTTGCCGCGGCACATCGACAAGAGGGGTTCAAGGCGCTCAGGGATGGAATAGAACGAATCAAGGAGGAAGTTCCCATCTGGAAAAAGGAAATTACCGAACGGGGTGAGAGGTGGGTCGGTTTGTGAGGGCGCGGGCAAGAGCGACGTTGAGGATGATAGGGAGCATAGGCCGAACGGCGCGAGTCTTTGATTGGTAAATGAAGACGAGGAGTTTTTCATGAGGCTTTTTGGCACAAACGGCGTGAGGGGGGTAGTAAATCGCGATCTAACTGCAGATCTTGCCCTGCGACTCGCTATGAGCTTGGGAACGTTGACAAAGGGTACAGTTGCGGTCGGACAGGATACGCGGATATCAGGCAGCATGCTCAGCCACGCAGCCATCGCCGGACTACTTGCAACAGGTTGTAAGGTTGTTAATGTTGGCATAGCGCCGACCCCTGCCGTACAATACTTCGTGCGCGATTACGCTGACGCAGGAATTGTCATCACCGCATCGCACAATCCGCGGGAATACAATGGACTGAAACTCATCGCCGGTGATGGAACGGAATTTAGTAGTGAAGCGGAACTCGACGTCGAAGATGTGTACTTCCACGGTGAGCCCAAGCTTGCAGATTGGCGCGAGACTGGTGAACTTTCAAACTTTGATATAATCCCCGCTTACATTGAGGGGGTTATGCAGAAGGTTAGTACGTCGGACATTGCTAAGCGTCGATTCATTGTAGCAGTCGATACGGGTTCCGGGGCAGGCAGCATCGTTACGCCATTCTTGCTGAGTAGACTCAACTGCAAAGTGACGACGATCAACGCGCAGATAGACGGTACTTTCCCGAGTCGCAATCCGGAACCGACTGAGGATGTGCTAACCGACCTCGGAAAAATTGTCGTCTCTAACGGTGCCGATTTAGGCGTTGCTCACGACGGCGACGCTGATAGGGCGGTTTTTATCGACGAAAACGGGGATTTCGTCAATGAAGACGTTTTGCTTGCAGTCGTCGTCAAGCACGAACTCTCCAAGAAGCGAGGACCTGTCGTCACGCCCGTCAGTTCGTCACAGCGCATCGCTGACGTGGCCGAAGCAGCCGGAAGCCAGGTTATTTGGACTCCGGTCGGAAGTATACACGTAGCGCGGGTAATGATGCAGGTGAACGCTGTAATAGGCGGGGAAGGTAACGGCGGCATCATCTTTCCGGAACATCAGTACTGCCGCGATGGAGCTATGACTGTGGCCAAAGTGCTTGAAATAATGACCGAGCGTGATAGGAAACTTTCTGAGCTCGCCAACGAAATTCCGAAGCGATATATGGATAAAACGAAGGTCACGTGTCGGGATCGAGACGCGGCCATGCAACACATCCGATCATCGGTTCACGGCAACGTCGACACAACTGACGGCGTTAAAATATGGTATGATGACGGTTGGCTACTCATACGTCCCTCTGGGACAGAGCCAATCGTTCGGATTTTCGTCGAAGCGGAAACCGAGCAGAGAGTCAACGGCCTCCTCGACCTCGGCAAACGCATGACCGAAGGTTACTAATGGCAAAGCGTTCTCAAACTTTCTAGCTGACTAGGTGGCGGAACATGGCAGTAGAGGAGCTCTTGGTTGTCCATGAAGAAGCCGAAGAACCCGAATCCAGTGTAGAGTTCTTTGTGACTGGTTGCAGCGGTTTTATCGGCACGCATCTTGTTGCTCGTCTCCTCGATAGCGGACACATAGTGACAGGGTACGACCTCGTGGAGCCAGCTTACAATCACGTGAATTTCGATTTCATACAAGGTGACGTCCTCGATTTCGAAAGACTTCGGGCGAGCATAGTCAAACCTGACGCCATCTTTCACCTCGCAGCGCAAACCAAAGTTCCTGATTCAACCCGGGATCCGGGTTACGACTTCCAAGTTAACGCACGAGGCACATTCAATGTGTTGTCGTGCGCTTCTGAAGCCACGTTTATTTACGCGTCCACAAGCACGGTTTACGGGACTGCTGCCACCCCTACGACTGAAGGACACGTTATGCGTCCGGTATCCTTTTATGGCGCTTCGAAAGCAGCGGGAGAGCTTTATTGTTCTGCATTTAACGGCATTTTTGGACTACCTACGACCCCCCTCCGTCTTTATAACGTCTACGGGCCGGGCAATGCCAAAGGCGTCATGTACGACCTTATAAAGAAGCTTCAGCGGGATGGTAGCCACCTTGAAATACTTGGAACTGGACTTCAGAAGAAAGACTACGTTTATATCGACGACGTCATTGATGCGTTCTTGCTTGCTTATGAGAAGGCGGTGCCGGGCGAATCGTACAACGTTGGAAGCGGGAGCGCGATTACAGTCAACGAAATTGTCAGCCTCATCTGTCAAATGATGGATCTGCATCCCGGCATCCACTACACTGGTGGGAAGTCTTGGGAAGGTGACATTGAGTCAACGCAGGCCGACATATCACATTTTGCTGCGTTTGGCTGGAGGCCCAGAATCGACATAGAAACGGGCTTACAACACCTCTACAACTGGATACGAAGCTAGCTGTCTCGGTAGGTAAGGCAACATTATAGCGTGTAACCATAATGCTAGCCAACGCAAATGAGAAGAAAAAGGCGCGAGCCCGATCAAGACCGGACCCACCACGCGTGGTTTAGAGCGTTAATTCCGACGCCATATCACCAAATAAGCAACAGCCAAAAGCCCTGCTATCGCGTACAACGCCTCAAAGCCCGGCATGCCAAGGAAACCTCCGCTCACTGTGGCTGACGCAGTCGCCGTTCCTGTTTCTGGGGGTATCATCACGTGGTCGACGATGTGAATCACACCGTTGGTCGCGTTAATGTCTGCTTTAGTCACTGTCGCGTTGTCCACTTTGAGTGTCGTACCGTTGACCGAGTATGGCAAGGTCAGTTGGTTGACGGTTTGAAGCGTGCCGCCGGGACCTAAGAAGTCGCTTTTTAGGTACTTCTTTGAGAGGGCGTGATACCACAGCACGTTATTTAACGCTGTTGTGTTGTTTTGCCAATTTGCTAGGGTCAACGCGTCAACCTTAGCAAAAGCGTCGTCCGTCGGTGCGAAGAGCGTGTAGTTGCTGCCTGTGAGGTTCAAAGCTTGTGAGACGTTTTTCGACTTCGCCATCAGGCGCGCAAAAGTTTTAAGGTTCGTAGTATTCGCTACAATCTGTGCGATTGTCTGTTTAGGTTTAGCCGTCGCCGAGCTCGTCGCATTCTTAGTCGCATTTCCTGTCGCAACAGTCAATTCTGATTGCGCAAAAGCAACGGACGGCCCTACAATCGAGAGAATCACCAAGGTTGCCAAAACAGCAGAAAAGAGTTTTTTGCTAACCATTTTTCATCTCCAACATAATTGTTGTACGTGTATAATTTTGTATATGCTATAAACTTTGCTTCTCTCTACGTCGACGCCGTATCACCAAATAAGCAACAGCCAAAAGCCCTGCTATCGCGTACAACGCCTCAAAGCCCGGCATTCCAAGGAACTCTCCGCTCGCTGAGGCATCTTCTATAATAATTACGCGAATACGAAACGAAAAAAGAAAGGCGCGAGCCCGATCAAGACCGGACCCACCACGCGTGGTTTAGAGCGTTAATTCCGACGCCGTATCACCAAATAAGCAACAGCCAAAAGCCCTGCTATCGCGTACAACGCCTCAAAGCCCGGCATTCCAAGGAATCCCGCAGCTTTAGACGCAGCAGCTGACGCAACTGACGCAACCGCTCCCGTCGTCAATTTTTTGGTTACGTTCGTCGTCGCATTCGTCGTCGCATTCGTCGTCGCATTCTTGGTTACGTTCATCGTCGCATTTCCTGTCGCAACAGTCAATTCTGATTGCGCAAAAGCAACGGACGGCCCTACAATCGAGAGAATCACCAAGGTTGCCAAAACAGCAGAAAAGAGTTTTTTGCTGACCATTTTTCACCTCCAATATAAAGTTAGCTCCGTA